>Ga0316205_10001839_pt1 | contig 24365 bp, 24 predicted proteins | sample 3monthpyrite_MG_FD_204941 | JGI IMG/M metagenome (GOLD analysis project Ga0316205, IMG submission 204941) | Microbial mat bacterial communities from mineral coupon in-situ incubated in ocean water Damariscotta River, Maine, United States -... | ecosystem: Environmental > Aquatic > Marine >... | reverse complement strand
CGCTCGATGCCCCTGCACACCCCCGCTGGAGCCGCATCGCACCCGCCCTTGCGCGGCAAGCCGGCCCGGCCACACCCCCATCTTTGTGCTGAAAATATCCTGGTGGGAGGCGCGCCCGCGCCGTGGGAGGTGAAACCTCCCGGCGGCGCGCGGGGCCTCGATGGCCCCAAGCGGCGCCCCCCCGCCCGCGCGCAGCGCGGGCAACGGACAGCGGGAAGGTCGGCGCTCAGCGCGGCCCGGTCCAATACCGGTCGATCAGCCGGTAATTGCTCATCAGAAAGGCGAACATCACGCCCATCTGGCCGAACGTATCCCAGGCCACGAAGACATCGGTGGAAAAGTTGCGCCAGATCACTTCGTTCATCCCGGCAAAGGCGATGAAGAACCACGCCATGCGGCGGGTCAGGATCATCCAGCCTTCATGACTGATCGGCAGCGCCTGGTCCAGAACGAAGGCCAGCCATGACTTGCCGCGCCACAGGCCGATGAACAGCAAGACCCCGAACAGGCCGAAGATGAAGGTGCTCTTCATCTTGAACACCCGCTCGTCATTGAACAGCACCGTGCCCAGCCCCAGCACGATCACCAGGATCAGCGTGGCCAGTTGCATCCGCGACAGGCGACCGGTCAGGATTCGCAGGGCCACCGCCGACAGGATCTGCAACGGCACGAACAGCACGATCGCCACGACGAACCCGCCATATTCAGTGCCGGCAACCATGACGGTGCTGTCGCGCAGCCACAGATAAGCCGCCAGGAACAACAGCAACGGCCCCAGTTCCAACGCCTGCTTGAGGGCAGCCGAAGGCTGGCGCTCTCCCTGTGCGCTGGTCTGTGCTTCGGCCGGAGCCGGGGTGCCTGCGTTCGGGGGCTCGGTGGACGGCTGGTCTGGGTCAGGCTGGGTCAAACGGGGGCTCCGGTTCTGGGTGACCCCTTGTGGCGGAAAAGCCGGGGGCAAGGCAAGGCGCTTGACCAAGGCGTGATCGCGCGGCTTGCGTTTTTCCTGCCGGCGGGCGATCACGACCCCCATGTTCCAAGGCTGGAGGCCCCCATGACCCTGTCCGTATACCTGTCCGGCGAGATTCACACCGATTGGCGCGATCAGATCACGCAAGGCTGCAAGGAGGCCGGGCTGGACGTGCGGTTCTCCAGCCCCGTCACCGATCACGACGCCTCGGATGATTGCGGCGTCGCCATTCTGGGGGCCGAACCGGACAAGTTCTGGCATGACCACAAGGGCGCCGGACTGAACGCCATTCGCACCAGGCAGGCGATCGAAGCCGCCGATATCGTCGTTGTCCGCTTCGGCGAGAAATACAAGCAATGGAACGCGGCTTTCGATGCCGGCATGGCGGCCGCGCTGGGCAAGTCTCTGATCGTGCTGCATGGACCCGAGCATCAGCACGCCCTGAAAGAGGTGGACGCCGCCGCGCTGGCCGTGGCCCAGGCCCCGCACCAGGTCGTGCAAATCCTGACCTATGTGCAGCGTGGCACCCTTCCGGGATAAAGGCAGGGGCTCGCCAGCGCCGCACCCGAGGCACTCGGCTTGCCGGTTTCAGGCTGGTCTTCGCCCGGGGTTCGGTTGCCTGCCAGCCTGGCGCCGCTCCCGCCTTGTCGGATGCTCGGCGCCTAACGCCACCAACCCATCCGCGCCAGTGACCCGTCACCGATCACCAGATGACGAAACACCGCGCCCAGGATATGCGCCACGATCAGGACGAGCGTGACGAAGAACAGCGCGACATGGACCGGCGCCAGCGCCGCGGCGCCGCCATACCAGGTGGCCAGGCCGGTGATCGGAAGCGCCAGCAGCAGCAGATACATCAGGCCCTGACCGCTGGCCGACGCAATCGTGACCAACGGGTGCTGCCCGTCAACCGGCGGCGGGGCGCCGTGGCGCAGTCGCAGCCACAGGCGCAGCAGAGTCAGCGCCAGGACCGTCAGGCCGGCGAACACATGCACGCGCACCCCGATGCCGGGGGTGAAAAACGCGCCGTGCCCGCGCAGGATCACCCGCCAGGCGGTGTCCATCGCCTCGCCGCTCAGATAGCTGGCGGGCAGCAGCAGCAAGGTCAGCCAATGCACGATGATCTGCGCGCGGCCATAGGTCTGTTTTTTTTCGGTCATGGTTCCTCTGCGGTGGTCTGAAACGGGCGCCTGCGTGCGAAAAACCCTTTCAAGAGCCCAATCACGGGCCCAATCACGGGCCTGCAACGGTTGAAACCCGGCAGCGCGCGCGGCACAAGGGTTTATTGCCGCAACGAATGATCCCATGCCCGCCAAATCCCCCGATCCCGACCTTCTACAGGCGTTCACGCGGATCGTCGTCATCAACCTGCGTGAGCGGGCCGACCGCCGGCGCGAGATCGACAGCGAACTGCGCCGCGCGGGCCTTTCGCTCGATCATCCACGCGTCGAGCTGTTCGCCGCCACGCGCCCGGACCACGCCGCCGGTTTCCCGTCGATTGGCGCGCATGGCGCCTTTCTAAGCCATCTGCGCGTGATGGAACGCATGGTGGATCAGGGCTGGGAAACGGCGCTGGTGCTCGAGGACGACATGGCCTTTGCCGCCGGATTCGCCCCGCGCCTGCCCGCGCTTGTCCGCGCCCTGAATGCACGCGACTGGCACCTGGTCTATGGCCATCCCGGCGACATGCCAGAGCGCACCCCCGCCGCCGACGCCGACGGGCTGATTGCCCTGCCCCCGGATCTGGGGCTGATCCAGTTGCATTTCCTCGGGCTGACCCGGTCCTTTGCGCAAAGCGTCGCGCCCGAGCTGCGCGCCATGCTCGCGCGCCCCGAGGGCAGCCCGCTGGGCGGCCCGATGCATGTCGACGGCGCGCTCAACTGGATCCGCAAGCAGCGCCCCGCACTGATTGCCCTGGCGATCGATCCGCAGATCGCCCAGCAACGCGCGTCACGCAGCGATATCGCGCCGCCGCGTTGGTATGACCGCCTGCCGCTGCTGCGCCGGGTCACTGCCTTGCTCCGGAAGCTGCGTCAGGCCTGAACGCCCGTTGCCGGGATTTGCGTGATCACCCGCCAGACCTGCGCCTCGAACCAGGCCGCCACGGCCGGGCTGATGCCCCGGGGCCGGGTCAAGCCTGACGGATCGCGCCCGTAAAGCACGGCGAAATGCGCCAGCGCCACCAGCCAGGCACCTAACGCCGAGGGGTGGATATCATCGGCGAACAGCGCGCGGATGTCATCAAGGGGCGCTCGTCCCGCGCCGATCGCATCATGGATCGCCGCCAGGAACGCATAGCACGGGATCAGCCGCACCGGCGCCGCCGATTGCGGACGCCGGGCATCGACATGGGCGCGGATCGCCTCCCAGCCCGCCCCCTCGCGGTCCAGCCGTTCGCGCCAGGCAAGCCCGGCATCCGGGTCAGACCCCTGCCCGGCAAACTCCGGCCCGGTATTCAGGCTCACCCAGGTGCCATAGATCACCAGATCGGCACCAGCGCCCCAGGCCAGGCGCGCAAAGCGCAGCGCATAGTCGTTCGAGGCGTGATAGGGCACGGTGTTGGACAGCGCCACGCGCTCGGTCAAAACCAGCATGTCGAACTCGGCCATGCGCGCGCGCAGATCCAGCGCCGGCGGGTTGTTCCAGCGCCACTCCATCGGGCTGCCCGGAATGGTGGACAACTCCACCATGGCCCGCGGCCCGCCCGCCGCGCGGATCAGATCCTCCAGCGGGTCGCGCACCGGGTCGCTCAGCGAATGGCCGGACAAGACGATGCGCCGATCCAGTGGCAACCCGGCACCGGTCTGCGCGCTTGCTCCGAACCGCGCCAGCGCCCCCGCACCAAGACCCGCACCAAGACCCGCACCAAGACCCGCCCCGATGACCTGCCGCCGCGTGAACCCCATGCCACCCCCCTGCTTCGCCGGGCTTGCCCTGCCAAGCATGCACCGCTAACCCATGGATAGCGGAGGACCAGCATGACCCCAACCGAATTCGACACCCTCGTGCGCGCGCGACAGTCGGTGCGCGGGTATCTGCCGCACCCCGTGCCCGAAACCGTCATTCGCCAGATATTCGAAACCGCTCTGTGGGCCCCGTCGAACTGCAACGTGCAACCCTGGCAGGTCCATCTGATCTCGGGCGCGTCCCTGCGCGGGCTCGGCGCGGCGATGACCCAGGCAGCAACCCGCGGCAGTCCCCGCCCGGATATCCCCATGGACACGCCCTATCGTGACGAACACCGCGCGCGGCAGATCGGCTCGGCCAAGGCGCTCTACGGCGCGATCGGCGTCGCGCGTGACGATCACGCCGGCCGCAGCCGCGCCTTCCTGCGCAACCTCGATGCCTTTGGCGCCCCACATGCCGCTTTCATCTTCCTGCCCGAAGGCTTCGGTACGCGCGAGGCCGCCGATCTGGGCGGCTTCGTGCAGACCTTGCTGCTGGCGTTTGCCGTGCAGGGGCTTGGGTCCTGCGCCCAGGGCGCCCTGTCGCTTTACCCCGATATCGTGCGCCAGCGTCTGGGCCTGTCCGCCGGCGCCCAGCTGATCTGCGGCGTCGCCTTTGGCCATCCCGACCCCGACCACCCGGCGAACAGCGCCCGAACCGACCGCGCGCCGCTGGACCAAATCCTGACCCTGCACCCCTGACCCCCATCTTTGTGCCAGCAAATATCCTGGGGGTGAGCCGCCAATGGCGGCGAGGGGGCAAAGCCCCCTTCGCGGGCCCGTCAAAGCCGCGCTCGCAAGTCATTCCGGTCGCTCATGGCCCCGTCAGGCGCGGGCAATCCGCAACAGGAAATCGGCCAGCGCCCCGGGCTGCGTCAGTTGCGGCACATGTCCGCACGGCAGCGAGATTGTCACCTCGCACGGCGTGGCAGCCACCATCCGGCGCTGCAAGGCGGGCGTGACGACCCGGTCCTGCTCGCAGAACACATAGGCGCGCGGCACGGATGCGAAACCCGGGCCGATGACGGCCGGATCCTTTTGCGCCTTGTTCGACTGCGGGCTCATGGCCGCCAGCGCCTTTCGTGCCAACGCCGGATCGGCATCGGGAAACAACGTTGGCGCGGCGGTTTCGGGGTCCAGAACCGTCGTTCCGGGCACCGGACCCGGTCGCACGGCCGCCTGGATGCCCTCGCTGCCCTGTTGCCGGATCAAATCGATCAGGCTCTCGCCATCGCGTGGCAAAAGCGCCGCGACGAAGACACAGGCCGTGACATGCCCGGGATTGCGGCTGGCCACCTGCGCGGCAACGATCCCGCCCATCGAATGCGCCACCAGCATCGCCGGCGGCCCGGCCAGCAGCCGCTCCTCCAGATACGCGACATACTCCACCTGCCCGACTGTTTCCGGCGGCACCGGGCTTTGCCCATGCCCTGGCAGGTCGATCGCCTCGACCGCGTGGCCCGCCGCCTGAAGCCGCGGCAGGATACGCGCCCAACCCGTTGCATTGCCCCACGCCCCGTGCACCAGCACCATTCGCGCCATGGTTCCACCCTTTCCGTGCCGCTCAGAGCCAGTCGCCGCCGGCCCCGTTCCATGACGGCAAATCTTGCCTAACGGCACCCGCAGGTCAAACACCGCGACGCCGGTCCCGGGCGGCCTGACGTCGCGTCTTGCCCGCAGGCAAGGTGTCGCAAGGTGTTGCGCCGCGCCGCGCGGACGCTAACATCGCCCTCCAACAGCCGGAGAGCGCGATGACCCGTCCCAAATCCACACAAGCCCTGAGTTTGCGCGAAGGCGGCTTTGCCAGCGCCCCCACGCCCCAGGTGCCCGATAGCCTGGCGCCGTTCCTGGAACTGGCCGAGGTCCAACTGCCTGATCCCGGCCCCGGGCAAGTGGTGATCGAGGTCACCATGGCGCCGGTCAACCCGTCGGATCTGTTCTTCGTCCAGGGCGGCTACGGTCAGCCGCGGGTGCAGGGGCAGGCTGCCGGGTTCGAAGGGGTCGGCACGGTGATCGCCGGCAACGGCCCCCAGGCCGAGGCGCTGATCGGCAAACGGGTGTCCTTCCTGGGGACCGGCACCGGCGCCTGGGCGCGGCACGCGTTAACGGATGCGGCCATCTGCATCCCCCTGCATGACGCGGTGAAAGATGCGGACGCGGCGGCGCTGATCGTCAACCCTCTGACCGCCGTGGCGCTGGTCGAGCGGGTGAAGGAAGCCGGATCGACAGCATTCTTCGTCAATGCCGCCGGGTCGCAACTGGGCCGGCTGATCCTGGGCCTGGCGCGGGACGAGGGGCTGACGGCGATCGCCGTGATCCGCCGCTCCGGCGCTGAACAAGCCTTGCTCGACGCGGGCGCGGCGGCGGTTCTGGTGAGCTCGGAGGACGGGTTCGCGGCGCAGACGCGCGCGGTCATCAAGGAGCACAAGCCGCGGGTCCTGCTGGATGCCGTTGGAGATCAGGCCACGGCGGACCTGTTTTTCGCCATGCCCAACGGCGCGCGCTGGGTCAGCTATGGCAAGATGAGCGATCAGGCCCCGGCTCTGACCCAGATGGGCCAGTTCATCTTCATGGACAAGCATATCGAAGGATTCTGGCTGTCCCGCTGGCTGCCCGCCGCCGCGCCCGAACGCCGGATCGCGGTGATCACGCAGGTCCAAGAGCGGTTCGCCAGCGGCAAATGGAAAACCCGCGTGGCAGCGGAATTGTCGCTCTATCAGGCGATCGATGGTATCCTGCCGGCTCTGGCGACGGGCGCTGGCAAGGTGATGATCAAGCCGTAACCGCCGGACAGGGCGGGACAAGCGGCTTCGAAGCCGCTTGCTGGCCCCTGGCCCTCGCCGCGCGCCGGTGACACTCTCCTGTTCACGACCCCGGCCGTCTTGCGCAGGGCGTTGCGCAACGCCCTGCAAGCATCTTCGAAGATGCTTGCTTCGCCCGGGATGGCGAAGCTCACTCGCAATACGTGCCGTTGCCCCGGCGTTGTGCCAGGTCCAGGTGGAAATGATCCTGATGAAACCGGTCGGCGTCGGGGCCCAGCGCGGTTCTGAAGCGGCCGCAAGCCTCCTCGAACATCTGCAGCAAAGCCCTGCCATACGGGCGCCGGCGCCATTCGTCCTGCACCCGGACCCGGGTTCCATCCGCCAGGGTGAACCCGGCGATGTCGATCGCCCTGCCCCGGGCATGTTCAGAGATACGCGCCCCCGCCTGGCTGTTGCGGGTCCGGCACGCGTATTCGCCTATGACCGTGATCTGCGCCACGCCGCCGCCGCGCGCCCCGACTTCTGGCAGCACGGAATCGCCAACCCACCCGGCAACCGCCCGCGCCATGTCGCAATCCATGCGCGCGGCTTGTGACAGCGGGACGCCGTGCACGGCGGTGATGCGCACCGGTTCAGCGATCCCGCAGACCGGGTTGGACTCGGTGATCGCCGGCAAGCGCCGCCCCTCCAGCGCCTGCAACCCGCACAGCCCGCGCTCGATCGGCCCGTCTTCGCTGCGCGCGGCGCGGCCCGGGCTGGCGGATAGCGCGACAGCCTGACGGCGCACCGGCTCGGCGCGCGCGAGGACGAGAGGGCGCGCGCGAGGGCGCGGGCTGCTTGCCAGCCCGGCATCAGCGGGCAGGGCCGGCGACGCGCTCCCCTGCGGCGCTGGCACGCCAAGGCCCAGCGCCCGCGCGACGGCCTCATCGATGGATGATGACGGCAGCGCCCCCGCCGTCGGCGCGTCCGACACCAGTTCGGCCGGGCGCTGACGGGGCGCGCTCGAAGCCGAGGGATCCTCGGCGCGCGCCGGTCCGCCCGGCTGCAGGGCAAGCGGCGCGCTCAGAGCGATCGCCACGCCCAAGGCAAGAATTCTGCATCCCGCTGTCATGCTTCCTCCTTTCGCGCGCGGCCAAAGTCCGGCGCGTCGGTATCCTGCCCGGCCTCGATGATCCCGCGCCGGATATCGCGGGTGCGGGTGAAATACTCGTGCAACTGGTCACCGTCGCCCATGCGGATGGCGCGTTGCAGCACGAACAACTCCTCGGTGAAGCGCCCCAGAACGTCCAGCGTGGCCTCCTTGTTGGTCAGGAACACGTCGCGCCACATCGTCGGATCGGACGCCGCGATGCGGGTGAAATCCCGAAACCCGGTGGCCGAATACTTGATGACCTCGGACTTTGATACGCGGCGCAGGTGATCGGCCACCCCGACCATCGTATAGGCGATCAGATGCGGCGTATGCGACACCACCGCCAGCACCAGATCATGATGGGGCGCGTCCATTTCGTCAACATTGGCGCCAAAGCCTTCGTACAGGCGCCGCAACCGGGCCGTGGCCCCCGGATCGGTGCCGTCGATCGGGGTCAATAGCCACCAGCGGTTTTCGAACAGTGTGGCGAAGCCGGAATAGGGCCCGGAATGTTCCGTCCCGGCCAGCGGGTGGCTGGGCACGAAATGCACGCCCGGCGGCACATGCGGCCCGACCGCCTCGATCACCGCCTGCTTGACCGAGCCCACATCCGTCACCGTCGCCCCGGGCTTCAGATGCGGCCTGATCTCGCGCGCGACGGCATGCATCGCGCCGACCGGCACGGCCAGCACGACCAGATCCGCGTCGCGCACCGCCTCGGCGGCGCTGTCATGCACGGCGTCGGCAAAGCCGATCCGGCGCACAGCCTCGCGCGTCTCGGCGCTGCGGGCATGGCCGGCGATATGCCCGGCAAGGCCGCGGCGGCGCATCGCATGCGCCATGGACGAGGCAATCAGCCCCAACCCGATCAGCGCGACACGCTCATAAATCACCGCCATCAGCGCACCCCCTTGTGCCGCGCGATCACATCCAGGATGCGGCGGCAAGCCTGTTCATCGCCCACGGTGATCCGCAGGCAGTCCGGCAGCTTGTAACCCGCGACCTTGCGCACCAGAATGCCTGCGGCGCGCAGGGCCCCGTCCGCGGCGTCGGCCTCGTCGGGGCTGTCAAACCGGGCCAGCAGGAAATTGGTGTGGCTGACATCGCAACCCACGCCAGCCTGCACAAGACCGTTGCGCAACCACTCCCGCCACACCGCGTTTTCGCGGCGGCAACGGCCGGTATATTCCGTGTCGCGCACCGCGGCTTCGGCGGCGTCCATCTGGCCGTTCGACAAGTTGAAGGGCTGGCGCACACGGGCCAGCACGTCGATCACGTCGCGCTGCGCATAGCCCCAGCCAATGCGCAACCCGCCCAGCCCGTAGATCTTGGAAAACGTGCGGGTCATGACCACGTTGGGGAACAAGTCCACCAACCTCGCACCGCCGTCATAGCCCTCGGCGAATTCGGCATAGGCGCCGTCCAGAACCAGGATCACGGCGGGCGGCAGCCCCTCGGCCAGCCGGCGCAACGCGTCCTGCGGCAGCATCGTGCCGGTTGGATTGGCCGGGTTGGCAATGAACACGATCCGGGTGCGTGCCGTGACCGCCGCCAGAATTTTGTCCACATCGACCACGCGGTCCGTTTCGGCCACTTCGACCGGCCTCGCCCCGACGCTGTGCGCCAGGATCGGATACATCGAAAACCCGTGGCGCGTGGTGATGACCTCGTCCCCGGGGCCGGCAAAGCACTGCGCGATGAATTGCAGCACCTCGTCCGAGCCCACGCCACAGATGATGCGATCCGCGTCCAGCCCGTGAACCTCGGCGATGGCGGCGCGCAACGGGGCGTGATCGGTGGCCGGATACCGGTGCAGCGCCTGCGCCGCCCGGACATAGGCCTCCCGCGCCTGCGGGCTGGGGCCATAGGGATTTTCGTTGGCCGACAGCTTCAGAACCTCGGCCTGGCCCTCCAACCGGCTTTCCCCGCTGACATAGAGCGCGATGTTCATGATACCCGGCTGCGGCTGGATGATGCTGCTCATCCCTGTTCTCCGTTCCCTGCCCCTGCGGGCGTTTCTAGCGCGCCAACCCCGGCGCGGCCAGTTCCTTCACCGCTCCTGCGCGAAAGCGGCTTCATCTTTCCCAAAATACTCAAACCCGCCCACCGCCCGCGCCACGCAACAGAAAAGGGCCGCCCCGGTTCTCCCGGCGCGGCCCCAATGCATGTGCAAGACGCTGATGAGCCGAGGCCGGATCAGTTCTTGGCGTAATATTCGACGACCAGGTTCGGTTCCATCTGAACCGCGTAGGGCACATCCGAAAGGCCGGGGGTGCGCACATAGGTCGCGGTCAGCTTGGAATGATCGGCGTCGATGTAGTCGGGCACGTCGCGCTCGGCCAGTTGGGTCGATTCCAGCACGATGGCCAGTTGCTTCGAGCGGTCACGAACGGCGATCACATCGCCTTCCTTGACACGGTAGCTGGCGATGTTCACGCGCTTGCCGTTCACGGTCACATGGCCGTGGTTCACGAACTGGCGGGCGGCGAATATGGTCGGCACGAACTTGGCGCGGTAGACCACGGCATCCAGACGGCGCTCCAAGAGGCCGATCAGGTTTTCGCCGGTGTCGCCCTTGATCCGGGCCGCGTCACCATAGATGCGCTTGAATTGCTTTTCGGTAAGATCGCCGTAATAGCCCTTCAGCTTCTGCTTGGCGCGCAGCTGGGTGCCGAAATCCGACATCTTGCCCTTGCGGCGCTGGCCGTGTTGGCCCGGGCCGTATTCGCGGCGGTTGACCGGCGATTTGGCGCGGCCCCAGATGTTTTCGCCCATGCGGCGATCGATCTTGTATTTGGCAGTCGTGCGTTTGGTCACGGCTGATCTCCTTCTACGTGTTCAGAAGGGCGTTGTCCTTTCCGTCGGGCCGTGGCCTTCGGGCGACAGGCTTCCCCTTGCGGGGTCCACCAACACCAATGAAGACCGGGCGCCCTGTTCAAGACAAGGCACCCGGACGGCGCGCTTATACAGGCGCGGGGCGGGGTGTCAACGCAGCGCCGCGCGAATTCGCCCATTGACGCAGCGATCGGGCGTTCCCATCTGCCAGATCATGCCCGAGCCCAGCCCGACACGCCATCAGCGCCGCTTTGACCGCCAGATTTCGCGGCTTGAAAGCGGTGTGCCGGTGCTGGGCGGTGCGCTGCGCACGGTCACCGCGCCGGGGCGCGCGGTGATTCGCCTGCCGGTTGCGGTGCTGTTCATTCTGGGCGGCTTCGCCGGCTTCCTGCCGTTCGTCGGTTTCTGGATGCTGCCGCTTGGCCTGCTGCTGCTGGCGATCGACCTGCCGCGCCTGCGCCCTTTCGTTGGCGCGCTGGCGATCCGGCTGCGCGCCTGGCTGCGAAGCTGGCGCCGTTAGGGGCCGGCAATTGCCCCTCAAGGTAAGGCCAGAGCCCCGCAGAGTCAGGCAATTGCCCCACGCAGAATGGCGGCTTCCCCGCAATCCAGGCAGCGCCGCGCGGTGCCGCCGTAGCGTGCCGGGTCATTGATCAAGCCCGGCGTGGCGCGCTCCAGCGTTCGCGCGTGCCAGGCCAGCACCCGCGGATCGGCCAGCGCCGGGTGGAAGCTCTCGCAGGCCACGCCATTGGCGATCAGGATCTCGTGCCGCTCCAGCATCAGATGCACGTAGCGCACCGAACTCAGGCCGTAATCCCGGCGGATGGCGCGGCCATCCTCCAGATCCTCGGCCGCGATCAGCACTTCGGGGTCCGCGCACGGGCCGGGCCGCAGCCGCCGCAACAAGCGGTGCCCCGGCGAGACCCACAAGTCCTCGGCCGGACCAAGCGACCCCAGCGCGCCGGCCTGAATCCGGATCGGTCGCAGATGCGGATGCAGATAGAGTTCCGCCCCGGTCAGCCGGGTTTCGCCCTGCCAGATTACCGGCTGCGCCCCGTTGTCGGCGGTGGTCACGCCGTCCCCGGCGTGCAGCGCCTCGACCGGCTTGGGGCCTTGGGGCGTGTCGATCACCGTCCCCGGCAGGAAGCAGATCACCCCCGGTCGCGCGGCGCGGCGGCCGTCGTCGAGATTGAGTGCGCTGATCCACAACTCCTGATCCGGCGGAGGCATCAGCGGGTCGAAGACGATCAGAAACCCCGCATCCCGCCGCAACACCCTTGCGTGATAGACGCGCAGGCCATCGGTCAGGGTCAGCGTGTCGGGGAGGGAAGGAAGCGATGTCGCGGCCGGTTCGGCGCGGAACTCGGGCATCGCCGCCAGGGCTAGCCGGCGCAGGCGCGAGCGGGCGCGGCGGCGCGGGTCGATGCGGTCCAGGGGCGTGTCCAGCCACAGCGTTTCAGCCGCCGCATCCAGTCTGCGGGCCTGACCGCGCCAGCGCCAGGACATGCCGACGCTCAGATAGTCGGGATCAAGGCCCCATTCCTCGCCCGGTGCGGTCTGGGACCAGTCCACGGCGTAAACGCCGCTGAAACCGGAAACACTGCTCATGGTCTTTGCCTGTTTGTTTTCCTTTGGGTAACAAAACAGGTGCAGTCTGGCCAGAATTAAGCGAATCACCGGGGAAATTGATCTGGCCAGGGTGGCATTTGGCGCACAACCGCCTGTCAGGGCTGGGTCCACAACCGCTCGCCGGACAGATCACGGGCGGAAACCAGGTTTCCGTCCTGATCCACGGCAATCGCCCCGGAACGTTCCAGATAGGCCGCGTCCAGCACCTGGCAGGGCCCGGCGGGCGTTGGCGCGTCAAAATTGGCCACGATGATACCGCCATCCGCACAGGCCGCGGCAAAGGCTGCCTGCCCGCGCCGGCCATGCAGGTGCCGCCATCGCTGACCGGCGAACCGGATCTCGGCCCCGCCGGGCACCGGTTGAAACCCGGCGCGCGCCGCAGCGTCGGTTTGCGCCGCCGGATCGCCGTCATTCTCCAGCCAGACGCGGGCCACGAACCCCGCGCCGCGTGGCTTGCTCAGGGCGCGGCCCTGCGCCGTCATCACCCCGACCAGCCCGCCCTCGCGCGCGATCAAAAGGGCCGGGCGCTCGGCCAGCGCCCAGCCGCCCAGCGCGATCACCATCGGCGCCAGACCCAGCCAGCGCGCGCGTGTTTGCCACAGCGCCAGCCACAGTCCGCCCAGCCCCAGCATCGGCAGGACCCAGCGCGGCGGTGCGCTGACCAGCGTCACCGCGCCGGGCCAGCCGCCGACCGTGTGCGCCACGCCCAGGATCCAGCGGGTGCCCTGCGCCATCAGCCACAACCCCGCCCCTTCCGCGCCCAAAAGCCACCCCAACGCCGACAGAACCGCCGCAGGCATCACCAGCAGCCCCATCAGGGGCACGCTGATGACATTCGCCAGCAGCCCGTAATCGGCAATGCGGTTGAAATGCGCCGCCGCAATGGGGGCGGTGGCCAGCCCGGCGACCAGGGACGACAGCGCCGCCATCAGCACCGGGTCCAGCGCCCGGCGCGCCCATCGCTTGCGACTCCGCGCCCGCCCGGCCCGCCGGTCCTTGAGCGCGCGGAACACCGCGACCAGCGACACGGTAGCGGCGAAGGACAGATGAAACCCGGCGCTCAACAACGCTTCGGGCCGCCACGCCAGCACGATCAGTGCCGCGACAGCAACCGAGCGCAACGAGATCGCGCGCCGGTCCACCAGAACCGCGCCCAGCATCGTCGCTGCCATCACGAAGGCGCGCTGCGTGGCAATGTTGCCGCCGGACAGACCCAGGTAGAAGGCCGCCGCCATCAGCGCGCCAATCGCGGCAATCTTGCGGATCGGCAAGCGCAGGGCCAGACCCGGCACCAGCGCCAGGGCCGCGCGCAGGCCGCCAAAGACAACCCCCGTCAGCAGCCCCATGTGCAGCCCCGAAATCGCCAGCAGATGCGACAGGTTGGAGCGCCTCAGCGCCTCGGTCGTGGCCAGCGGCACGCCAGAGCGATCCCCGGTCAGGATCGCGGCCACGAAGCCGCCCGCCTCGCCGGGCAACCGGGTGCGGATGGCCGCGCTGATGCGTTGGCGCAGGCGGGTCAAAGCCAGCGCCCAGCCCGGCGTTGGCGGCTCCAGCGTCAGAACGGGGCTGCGGGTGTATCCGACCGCGCCCAGTTGCTGAAACCACGCCATGCGGCGAAAATCGAAGCCGCCGGGCTCGGCCGGGCCGGGCGGCGGCCCCAGGTAGCCGGTCAGCATCACGCGGGTGCCGGCAACCGGGTCCACGTCCAGCCTGTCACCCTGCACCGAGACGCGCACCCGGCGCGGTGTGCGCGCGGGCGACAGGCCGGGCAGCACCACCTGATCCAGCAACAGCCGCAACGCGCCCGAAACCGACCTGTCCACACCGATGATCCGGCCTTCGACCGGGCCATATCGGCTCCACCCCAGGACCGGGGCCGCCACGCCGTGACTGCGCAACCCGGCAGCCGAAAACCCCAGGCTGGTCAGTGCCAGCGCCATCAGCAGCGGCCGCGCCAGATCGGCGCCGCGCAGCGCCGCCACCATGGCGACGGCGCCCGCTGCCAGAAGCATCCACAAGACCCAGAGCGGGGGCTCGGACAGCAAGCCGAAATAGACGCCGATCCCCAGCCCCAGAAATACGGGCGCAAACGGAAACAGATGCCCCTGCGCCATCGCCAGCGCCTGAAGCGGCGCCGCTGCCGCGCGCCCCATCCAGGGCAGAGCAGCGGCCCGAAGCGCCCCCACGGGGCCGGTTGCGGGCCCGGAGGGCGCGGCGCTCGCCACTTGAGATCACCTGCATCATTGCCTAGAGCTTGCGCCAGCCTATCCCTTGCATGGTTTCCGAAAGGTTAACGCCAGATGAACGCCCCTTCAGCCGCCAGCCCGTCTGCCTCCGGTCAGGTCGTCACACGCTTCGCGCCCTCACCCACCGGGTTCCTGCATATCGGTGGGGCGCGCACGGCGCTGTTCAACTGGCTTTATGCGCGGGGCCGGGGCGGCAAATTCGTTCTGCGGATTGAAGATACCGACCGCGCGCGCTCGACGCCCGAGGCAACGGCGGCGATCCTGTCGGGGCTGACCTGGCTGGGGCTGGACTGGGACGGCGAAGCCATCAGCCAGTTCGAGCGCGCGGACCGGCACGCCGAGGTGGCCCATGACATGCTGGCGCGCGGCCACGCCTACAAATGCTTCGCCAGCCAGGATGAAATCGAGGCCTTCCGCGAAGCCGCCCGGGCAGAGAAGCGCAGCACCTTGTTCCAGTCTCCCTGGCGCGATGCAGACCCTGCCAGCCACCCCGATGCGCCCTATGTCGTGCGCCTGAAAGCACCGCGAGACGGGGAAACCGTGATCGACGACCAGGTGCAGGGCCGGGTGGTGACCCGCAATGATCAGCTGGATGACATGGTTTGTTTACGCTCTGATGGTACGCCGACCTATATGTTGGCGGTGGTCGTGGATGACCATGACATGGGCGTGACCCATGTGATCCGGGGGGATGACCATTTGAACAACGCCGCGCGTCAGATCCAGGTTTATCTCGCGATGGGCTGGGACGTGCCGGTCTTTGCCCATATTCCGCTGATCCACGGCGAAGACGGCAAGAAACTGTCCAAGCGCCACGGCGCGCTGGGGGTCGAGGATTATCAGCGCATGGGCTACCCGGCGGCGGCGATCCGCAACTACCTGACACGGCTGGGCTGGAGCCATGGGGATGACGAGTTTTTCACCGATGCGCAGGCGTTGGATTGGTTCGATCTGACGGGAATCGGCCGGGCGCCGGCCCGCCTGGATCTGAAGAAACTGGATCATTTGACGGCGCAGCATTTTTCCGTGATGGACGATGCCGCAGTGCTGCATGAATTGCAGGAGTATCTGGCCGCCACAGGTGCTGTTGCGCTGAACCCGGCGCAATTGGACGGGATGTTTCGGTCCATGCCGCAACTCAAGGAAAAGGCACGAAATTTCACACAAATCCTTGAAAGGGGGCATTTTGTTCTGACCATGCGCCCGCTGGAACCGGATGCAAAGGCAGCAAAGGCCCTGAATAATGTATCCCGTGGTATACTGAGCGAATTGACGCCGCACTTGCAAAATGCTAGCTGGGTCCGCGAAACACTTGAAACCCTTGTGAGCGAGTTCGCGGCGCACCGTGAGCTTGGTCTTGGCAAGATTGCGCAACCCCTGCGGGCGGCGCTTGCCGGGCGCATGGTGTCGCCCAGCGTCTTCGACATGATGATCGTTCTGGGGCGCGACGAAACCCTGGCACGGCTTGCCGAAGCCGTCGCCCGGCATGACGACTAACCGGGGCCCGGTTCCGAACCGGCCTGCATTATGGCAATGAGCGAGGGAAGCGATGGCGGAATCCAAGAAGAGTGCTACACTGACGATCGGCGACAAGACGCTGGAGATGCCGATGTTCTCGCCTACCTCCGGGCCGGATGTCGTGGATATCCGCAAGCTCTATGGCCAGGGCGACGTTTTCACCTATGATCCGGGCTTCACCTCGACCGCGTCGTGCTCGTCCACCATCACCTTTATCGACGGTGACAAGGGTGAGCTGCTGTATCGCGGCTATCCGATCGAGCAACTGGCCGACAAGTCGCACCATCTGGAAGTCTGCTACCTGCTGCTTTACGGTGAACTGCCCAACGCCCAGGAAATGCTGGATTTCGAAGCGCGCGTGACCAACCACACGATGGTGCACGAGCAGATGCAGTATTTCTTCCGCGGGTTCCGCCGCGATGCGCACCCGATGGCGACCATGGTCGGCGTGGTCGGCGCGATGTCGGCTTTCTACCACGATTCCACCGATATCGGCGACGCCTGGCAGCGTGAGGTCGCCGCGATCCGCATGATCGCCAAGATCCCCACCATTGCCGCGATGGCCTACAAGTATTCGATCGGCCAGCCCTTCGTTTACCCCAAGAACTCGCTCGATTACGCGGGCAACTTCCTGCACATGTGCTTTGCCGTCCCGGCCGAGGATTATGTCGTCGATCCGATCCTGGCCAAGGCGATGGACCGCATCATGATGCTGCACGCCGACCACGAGCAGAACGCCTCGACCTCGACGGTGCGTCTGGCCGGATCCTCGGGCGCGAACCCGTTTGCCTGCGTCGCGGCGGGGATCGCCTGCCTGTGGGGGCCGGCGCATGGCGGCGCCAACCAGGCGTGCCTGGAAATGCTGCGCGAAATCGGCACGGTGGATCGCATTCCCGAATTCATCGCCCGCGCCAAGGACAAGGACGATCCGTTCCGCCTGATGGGCTTTGGGCACCGCGTCTACAAGAATTTCGACCCGCGGGCCAAGGTGATGAAGGAATCGGCGGACGAGGTGCTGGGCCTCCTGGGCATCGATGACAACGAAACGCTGAAAGTCGCCAAGGAACTGGAGCGTATCGCTCTGGAAGATCCGTATTTCGTGGAAAAGAAGCTGTATCCGAACGTCGATTTCTATTCGGGCATCATTCTGGAGGCCATGGGCTTCCCCACCTCGATGTTCACACCAATCTTCGCGCTCAGCCGTGCGGTGGGCTGGATCGCCCAATGGAAAGAAATGATCTCGGACCCGGAACTGAAGATCGGCCGCCCGCGCCAGCTTTATACCGGGGCGCCGCGCCGCGACTATTCCGAAGTCGAAACCCGCTGACCTGTCGAACGCCGCCCCACGGGGCGGCGTTCTTCGTTCCAGGCCCGCAAACGTCGTAGCGGCGACCCGTCACCGCATCAGGATCATCACCGCCCCGGCCACGACCATCGCCGCCACGACAAGGTGACGCCAGCCCAGCACCTCGCGCCGGAACACGATAACGCTCAGCGCCAACGTCCAGAGCGGGGTGGTGGCGATGATCGGCGACACGACCGCCAGCGCGCCCAGCCCCAGCGCCGCGTTCAGCGACAGAATGCCCATGCCGTTCAACACCCCGACGATCAAGAACCGGCCGGCACCGCGCCCCACCCGCATCCGCCCGCGCGCGCGGTGGCGCAGCAGCATCAGCGCCAGCACCAACGTTGAAACCGTGGATCCGATCATCAGCGCAAAGAACGGGCTGGGCAATTGCGACAGCCCGTCCTTCAGCCCCGGCTGCGCCAGCCCCCGCGCCAGGGCCGCACCCAGTGGCAGGGACAGCGCCCAAAGCGGCCATCCCCGCTTCATCCCCCGCGGCGACCAACTGGCCATGGCAACCGCACCGACCATCAACAGGATGCCCAGCGCGGTCCACCGTTCGACCGCATCATCCAGCCACATGACGCCGATGGTCACCGAAACCAGCGGCGTCAACGCCCCCAGCGAGGAGGTCAGTGACGGTCCGACAGCCCCCACCGACCGGATCTGCAACCATTGCCCGGCGGCCGGAAAAGCCAGCCCGATCACCGCGAATTGCCACAGCATGGGCGAGCGCCAATACTCCGCCTGTACGAAGAACGGCGACAGGATCCAGCACAGCAGCGCCGTGGCGGCAACCGACAGAAAGGCGCCGGTGGCCGCGTCGGTATCCTCCAGCGCGCGCCGCTGGATGAAGGTATTCCAGGCAAAGATCAGCGACGCCGCAAGCGCCAGGAGCGGGGCCAGAAACGGGGCCAGAAACGGGGCCAGAATCGGGGCCGTCACCCTCGCCTACCCGGTCGCGCGGGGTTGCGCGCGCTCCACCAGCCGGGCCAGGAAACTGGCCCCGATCGGCGCGACCGCGTCGTTGAAATCGTATTTCGGATGATGCAGCCCGGCCCCTGGCCCTTGCCCCAGGAACAGATAGGCACCCGGGCGGCGTTCGAGCATATAGGCGAAATCCTCGGCCCCCATGACCGGCTCGGTTTCCACCGCCGCGGCGCCCACCTCGCGCGCGACATCGAACGCGAATTCGGTCTGCGCCGGGTGATTGTCGGTCGCGGGATACCCCGTTTCAAAACTCACATCGGCGCTGACCCCCATTGCCGCCGCCGTGCCCGCGATGATCTCGTGGCACCGGGTTTGCGCCATGGCGCGGACCGCCGGATCAAAACTGCGGATCGTGGCGCAGAACCACCCGCTTTCCGGGATGACATTGTCGGCGCTGCCAGTATGGATCTGCGTCACGCTGACAACCAGCGCGTCGGTGCCCTTGCGATTGCGGCTGACGATGGTCTGCAATGCTGACACCATCGCCACGATCGCCGCCACCGGGTCCGCCGTCTCCTCGGGATGCGCGCCATGCCCGCCGCGTCCCTTGACCGTGACCCACAGCGTGTCGACGGCCGCCATGATCGGCCCGGCACAGCCGTGGAATTCGCCCAGCGGCACGCCGGGCGCGTTGTGGATCCCGTAGATCTGGTCGATGCCGAAGCGCTCCATCACGCCCTCATCGACCATCACGCCAGCCCCGCCGCCCCATTCCTCGGCTGGCTGGAAGATCAGCGCCACGCGGCCCGCGAAGTTCCGGGTCTCGGCCAGATACCGCGCGGCGCCCAGCAGCATCGTGGTATGCCCGTCATGGCCGCAGGCATGCATCGCGCCCGCCACGGTGGAGGCATGGTCCGCCCCAGTTTCCTCCTCGATCGGCAGCGCGTCCATATCCGCGCGCAGCCCGATCACCGGCCCGTCGCCCTGCCCCCCAATCACAGCCACCACGCCGCTTTGCGCGATCCCTTCGTGGATCTCGGTGATGCCGAAGCTGCGCAACTTCTCCACCACGAAACCCGCCGTCCTATGGCAGTCGAACCGGGTTTCCGGGTTCCGGTGCAGGTGCCGCCGCCACGCGGTCAGATCATCGGCAAAATCGGCGATGCGGTTGATGACGGGCATGGTGGACTCCGGCGCGCTGCTGGGGGACAAAGACGCAACTTGGGCAAAATGGCGGGCGCGCGCAATGGCAGATGATCCCCTGATCCACGATCCAGACGGTGGATTGCCCCGGCTGGCGGCAATCATGGCGCGCCTGCGCACGCCGAAAACCGGGTGCCCGTGGGATCTGGAGCAGGATTTCGACTCCATCGCGCCCTATACGATTGAAGAGGCCTACGAGGTCGCCGACGCCATCGCCCGGCGGGACTGGGCAGGGTTGCGCGGCGAACTGGGCGATCTGTTGTTCCAATCCGTCTATCACGCGCAGATGGCGGCCGAAGCCGGGCATTTCACCCTGGACGACGTGATCCGCGACATCGCCGACAAGATGGTCGCGCGTCATCCGCATGTGTTCGGCGATACCACCATCGACAGCGCCGAAGCCCAGACCCGGGCGTGGGAGGACACCAAGGCCCGCGAACGCGCTTCGCGCGCGCAGGGCGGCGTTCTGGATGACGTCCCGGTCGGGCATCCCGGGCTGACCCGCGCGCTCAAGCTGCAAAAACGCGCAGCCCGCGTGGGGTTCGATTGGCCCGATATCGGCCAGGTCATCGACAAGATCGCCGAGGAAGCGCGGGAACTGACCCAGGCCGAGCCCAGGGACAGGTTCGAGGAATTGGGCGATCTGCTGTTCGTCATGGCCAACCTGGCAAGGCATCTGGAGATCGATCCCGAAGCCGCCCTGCGCGCCGCCAATGACAAGTTCACCCGCCGCTTTCGCTTCATCGAGTCCGAACTGGCCCGCCAGGGCCGCCGCCCGGCCGACTCGGATCTGGCGGAAATGGATGCGCTGTGGGACGCCGCCAAGGCACGGGAAAAAAACCCGTGACGCTGCGCATCGCCATGTGGTCTGGGCCGCGCAACCTGTCCACCGCGCTGATGTATGCCTTTGCCGCCCGGGGCGATTGCCACGTCTCCGATGAACCCTTCTACGCCGCCTACCTGTCCCTCACGGGCCTGGGGCACCCGATGCGCGATGCGGTGCTGGCCAGCCAACCGACAGACCCCGCGCACGTGACGCTCGACATCGACCAACCCGCCCCGCTCTGGTATCAAAAACACATGACGCAGCACATGCTGCCACAGATGCCCACGTCCTGGATGACCCGGTGTCGCCACGCCATCCTGATCCGCCATCCCGCGCGTGTCGTCGCCTCCTATACCCGAAAACGCGAAGCCCCGACGCTGGAGGATCTGGGCTTTGCGCAGCAACTGACCCTATTCCACCAGATCTCTGACCTCAGCAGCATCGCCCCGCCCGTCATCGACTCCACCGATATACGCGCCAATCCCGGCCCCATGCTGCGCGCGCTGTGCGGCGCGCTGGGCGTCCCCTATACCGACCGGATGCTGACCTGGCCGACCGGACCGAAACCCTTCGATGGCGCATGGGCGCCGCACTGGTATCACGCCGTCCACGCATCCACCGGGTTCGACCGCGCCGAAGGCCCGTTGCCCACCCTTTCCACCCGCGATCAGGCGCTGGCCGACGCCGCCCTGCCCGCCTATGAAACGCTTGCGCGCCACAGGCTGACCGCCTGACCCCATCTTTGTGCGCCAAATATCCCGGGGGCCGCCACAGGCGGCGGGGCAGAGCCCCCGAACCGCCCGGCCCGACAGGGGCCGGGCTGATCGCGTGACCGGCGCAGCCGGTCTCCGCTTCACTCCTCGGGTCGGCTCAATAGAACTGCTCGCGGATCAGGCGTTCTTCCAGCCCATGCCCGGGGTCGAACAGCAGCCGGTGCTGCACACCCGGGTCTGACCGGATCACCACCCGCACCACGTTGCGCACCGATTGCGCATCGGCGTCGGCCATCACGGGGCGCTTTTCGGGTTCCAGGACGTCAAACTGCACCACCGCCGATTTCGGCAACAGCGCGCCCCGCCAGCGGCGCGGGCGAAACGCGGACATCGCGGTCAGGGCCAGCACATCGGCGCCAATCGGCAGGATCGGGCCGTGCGCCGAATAATTGTAGGCGGTCGATCCGGCGGGCGTGGCCAGAAGCGCGCCGTCGCAGACCAGTTCCTCCATGCGCATCTTGCCATCCACCGTGATGCGCAACCGCGCGGCTTGCGGCCCTTCGCGCAGCAGCGATACCTCGTTGATCGCCAGCGCCTCGTGCTCGACCCCGGCGGCATCGGTGGCGGTCATCGCCAGCGGGTGCAGAAAGGTTTCCTGCGCCGCCGCCAGACGCTGTGGCAGTTCGTCCAGCGAAAAGGCGTTCAGCAGAAACCCCACGGTGCCCCGGTTCATGCCATAGACCGGGATGTCGCGCGTTTGCGTCGCGTGCAGGGTTTCCAGCATGAACCCGTCGCCGCCCAGCGCCACGATCACCCCGGCCTGCGCCAGCGGCGCCTCGCCGTAGCGTGCAACCAGCGCCGCGCGCGCGTCTTGCGCGGCGCGGGTCTGGCTGGCCAGGAACACGATGGGCCCGCGCTTTTTCGGTTCTTGTTCTGGCACGCGCCATTCTCCTTGTCGCGGATATCACGGGGTTCCGCACGGGGTTTTCAGGGGTCGTCCCCCGGGTTTCGCAAATGCACGCGGTGCAGGCAATCGGAAAGGGTGTTTCGCTATTGCCCCGGAATGCGGCGCTTTCATCGCTTTCCGCCCCGGCCCGGCTGCGCTACACAGCGCCCAGACCCATTCCATCCATCCAGCGGCGGGAGACGCAGATGACCACTTCGACCGGTTTCTTCACCGAAGACCTGACCACCCGTGACCCCCAGATCGCAAAGGCCATCGGCCTTGAACTGGGCCGTCAGCGCGACGAGATCGAACTGATCGCGTCCGAGAACATCGTCAGCCAGGCGGTGATGCAGGCGCAGGGCTCGGTGATGACCAACAAATATGCCGAGGGGTATCCGGGCCGGAGGTATTACGGCGGTTGCCAGTATGTGGACATCGCCGAAAACCTGGCCATCGAGCGCGCCCGCGAATTGTTCGGCTGCGCCTTTGCCAATGTGCAGCCCAATTCGGGCAGCCAGGCCAATCAGGGCGTGTTCAACGCACTGATCAAGCCGGGTGACACCATTCTGGGCATGAACCTGGCCTCGGGCGGGCATCTGACCCATGGCGCCGCGCCCAACCAGTCGGGCAAATGGTTCAACGCCGTGCAATACGGTGTGCGCCAGCAGGACAACCGGATCGACTATGACGAGATCGAGCGCCTGGCCCTCGCACATCAGCCCAAGCTGATCATCGCCGGCGGCTCGGCCATCCCGCGCCAGATCGATTTTGCCCGCTTCCGCGCGATCGCCGATCAGGTGGGCGCCTATCTGATGGTCGACATGGCCCATTTCGCCGGTCTGGTGGCCGGTGGCGCGCACCCGTCGCCCTTTCCCCATGCCGATGTTGCCACCACGACCACGCACAAGACCCTGCGCGGCCCGCGCGGCGGGATGATCCTGACCAATGATGAAACCATCGCCAAGAAGGTGAATTCGGCCATTTTCCCCGGCATCCAGGGCGGCCCGCTGATGCATGTCATCGCCGCCAAGGCCGTGGCCTTCGGCGAGGCCCTGCGCCCCGATTTCCGCGATTATCAGGCGCAGGTCGTCAGGAACGCGCAGGCGCTGGCCGATCAGTTGATGAAGGGCGGGCTGGATATCGTCACCGGCGGCACCGACACCCATGTCATGCTGGTGGATTTGCGCCCCAAGGGCGTGAAGGGCAACGCCACCGAAAAGGCGCTGGGCCGCGCGCATATCACCTGCAACAAGAACGGCATCCCGTTCGACCCGGAAAAACCGACGATCACCTCGGGTGTGCGTCTGGGCACCCCGGCGGGCACCACGCGCGGCTTTGCCGAGGCCGAATTCCGCCTGATCGCGGACTGGATCGTCGAGGTTGTCGATGGTCTGGCCGCCAATGGCGAGGACGAAAATTCGGGCGTCGAAGCCGCCGTGCGCGCCAAGGTTCTGGCGCTGTGCGCGAAATTCCCGATGTATCCGAACCTGTGATACACCGGGGCTGAAACGATCGGGCGCGCGCTGGCTTCGGGTCGGCGCGCGCTTTTCAGTAAGAACCGCCCAACTCGGGGATCTGTCATGCTCTCACTCGTTCGCCACGGCGCCCCGTCGGACTCCACGCCCTTGCTGATCGCGCATGGGCTGTTCGGCTCGGCCCGCAACTGGGGCGCCATCGCCAAGCGCCTGTCCGACAGCCGCCCGGTGCTGGCGGTGGACATGCGCAATCACGCGGGCAGCTTTCATGATGGCGTGCATGATTACCCGGCGCTGGCGCAGGATCTGGCGCAAGTGATCGAGGCCGAGGGGCGCGCGGTGGATGTGCTGGGCCATTCCATGGGCGGCAAGGCGGCGATGGTGCTGGCGCTGACGCGGCCCGATCTGGTCAACCGCCTGATCGTCGCCGATATCGCGCCGGTTGCCTATGCGCACAGCCAGAACCACCTGATCGATGCCATGCGCGCGCTGGACCTGTCCGGGTTGGCCGCCCGGTCCGAGGCTGACAAACGGCTGGCACAATCGATCGAGGATCCGCAGGTGCGCGCGTTCCTGTTGCAATCGCTGGATCTGAAAGCCACGCCGCCGGCCTGGCGGCTCAATCTCGACGCGCTGGAGCGGCAGATGGACCTGATCACCGGTTGGCCGGACATGTCTGCGCGGGCCCCGTTTGACGGCCCCGCCCTGTTTCTGGCCGGCGGGCTGTCGGACTATGTGCCCGCCGCCGCGCGCCCGCAGATCAAGGCCCTGTTTCCTCGGGCGCGCCTGGCCAGGATCCCCGGCGCCGGGCATTGGCTGCACGCCGAGAAACCACGCGAATTCGAGGCCGCGATCCGCGTGTTTCTGGACGCCTGACACCGATCAGATTTCTTGCA
>Ga0316205_10001837_pt1 | contig 24384 bp, 17 predicted proteins | sample 3monthpyrite_MG_FD_204941 | JGI IMG/M metagenome (GOLD analysis project Ga0316205, IMG submission 204941) | Microbial mat bacterial communities from mineral coupon in-situ incubated in ocean water Damariscotta River, Maine, United States -... | ecosystem: Environmental > Aquatic > Marine >... | reverse complement strand
ATTTCGTTCTCTTCAAGCTCTGCCAAACGACTTTGTACCATTTGATAATAAGCGCAGCTAGCATCTAAACGATAGCGAGAGAAGGCTATTAACTCTGCAATTTCTGCAGCCATTTTCGATAGTTTATTAAGTAATAGTTTTTCGTCTTTAGTATTATTTCGTGCTTCTAGTTCTCTTACAAGACGGGCTAATTCAATTTCTAACTCACTAACACGCGTACTAATTTTCTGTGCTAGCGGAAATGCCAGTAAAGTCATATTTCGATAAGTTTCTAACTCTAATAAAGCCCTTAAAACTCGACCACTTTGGCATTCATTAAGATTGTTATTAAAAATAAGAATCCGATTAAAGTTATCTTTGTGCAGCCTAAAGGCACTCCAAATAATGGCGTCATTGTTACGTAGTTCAGAGCCAATTAAACGTTCTCCTTCAAAATAGGTACGTAGATACTCTCGGTTTAAACTGTTTTTATTTTCCTCAAGCATCTCTATATGAACGGCGGCTATCATTTCACCTGGAATAGCTTTGAGCCATTCATTAGGAATAGTATTAATTGCCAAGCGCTCAAAAGGCTTTGATTGCTTTTTAGTGATAAGAAAGGTGTAACTGCTAAATTCGGTATGGCGCTCCCAACGTAGTTCAAACTCACCAAAGCTTTGATAAAAACAGGAGTCATTTATCAAAGGTGGTTCAATGCTAAAATATTCACAAAGTTTGCTTAAGTGTGACAACTCTTGTTGCTGACTCACCTTATTTTCATGGAGAAAAGCGATATGAGAAATACTTAAGGGAGTGGTTGAAGTGAAAAAGGGACGAGCATGCAGTGCATTATAACTTTTAGCAAATTGTGGATGTTGCTTTAGCATATGGTGATTTGTACTTTTACAAAAACCGAGCTTGTTTTTACTGTCGACACACGTATTATTTTTGATTGTACTAAAACTATTATTAGTTACATTACTCACGTTAGCCATCTCTCATTATTTTCTGTTGGCTAATTTAATCGTAAATATTAACAAAATTAAATATAAACCTATTAAAGTAAAGTTTAGTCTTTGTAAAACTATTGTTTTTTGTCTGCGTGATTTTTGTCTGTGTAGTTTTGAGGTATTATGAATTCAATCGTGTCTACCGACAGGGTAAACGCTTTATTTTTAGGAAAAATTTACATCGATGAATCACCTTTATCACATACTTGACCAGTACTTATCACAATACGCGTTACAACAAACTAACGGGCAATGGTCGTGTGCTTCGGTAGTAACGCGTACCGGCTCTAGCTACCGCTGGCCGGGCGCTATGATGATAATTAGCCCATTAGGGCACAGCTATGGTTTGGTAAGTGGTGGCTGCCTAGAGTCTGATGTGATCCGCAGAGCGCAAAAAGCTTGGCAAATGGGACAAGCAGATTATGTTATTTACGACACCGCCGATGAAGAAAGCTTTGCCGCCAGTTTAGGCTTGGGCTGTAACGGAAAAATAGGGGTGCTAATTCAAGCAATATCACCTAAACATCATCAGTTATTAGTTCAGCTTTATCAGCGCATGAAAAATAAACAAGTGAGTTATTTACTGCAATGTTTTCAAGCCGCAAGCCAAGAGCATATGAACCAGTGGGGTTTGTTTGATGAACAAGGAGAGCAGCTTGTTGATACTGCTGATGATAATAGCAAAAGCCAATTATTACTTGATTTTGAAAAGCTAAAGCTGCAATTACCACAGCGACAAACTACAGACATTATTGGTGATAACCATTGGGCAATGGTAAAGCTTAATCCACCTAAACATATATGGATACTGGGTGGCGGTTTAGATGCACAACCCTTAGCGGAAATAGCTGCCACTTTAGGTTGGCTTGTGACCATAGTAGATCATCGTGTCGGTTATGGACGAGCAGCTAACTTTGATAAAGCTAAAAATGTTTTAAATTTAACACCTGAATTGGCTGCCAAGCATAAAGACTTTCTCTTGGCCGATGCTTTTGTTTGCATGAGTCATAATAAAAATATAGATGCCCAATGGATAAAGCAACTTAGCGATGCACCCCAAGCAAAATATATAGCACTGTTAGGGCCTGCAACTAGAAAAGCAGAAGTGATGACTATGGCAGGTGTACCACAAAATTTTGCTGAGAAAGTACATGGCCCAGCAGGCAGTGATCAAATTGTTGGCGACTTACCTGAGTCAATCGCTTTATCTATCATTGCGCAGTGCCATCATGTTTTACAAGGTTAGTTTCATTGAGTGTTAGTAAAATAAAAGCGGGTGTTTAATATCATCCTCAATAAAAATACTTAAGTTAAAACTATCGTCTTCAGGAAATAAAGTGTTAATGGTTAATTGCGGCGCTGAAGCATAGGCGGTAGGACCTAATGCTCCAACGGTACTGTTAACACTGTAGAATGTTCTTTTTATGCCATTGATTGTTGCTTGGGTTCTAAAACTTGCCATTGGCTCAAGTTTTGCTGCTCGTTGTTGCCAATCATTTGGAACATTTGCTGATTTCTCTAACCGTTGTTGTAAGTCATAATCTTGCTCATTATTACTAAAAAGCGCTTGTTGTTGCAGCGACATTAAAATTACCGATAATGTGTCTTGTTGAGTACTATTGTTTTGTGATGAATCTTGCAAATTAAATAAAAAATCAAACAAGTTAGTCACGTTATCAATGTCAGCATTTTGCTGATGATAAAAACTCAGCCATGCTTTATTGACCATTAATATATTAGCTGAACTGTCTAATAACACAGCTGGGTGTGGGTCTAACGCTTTTAAATTTAACATCATTGCATTGCGTAGCCACTTCAAGTTACTGTTATTAAAATCTACCGTTTTTGGCTCAGCAGCATAACCAGCAGCAATTAACAGGTGGTTACTATCACGCTCCCCTAATGATAATACTTGGGCAATATCTTTGATTAGCGACTCACTTGCTCTACTACTGCCGTTTTCTAAGCGGCTAATATGTCGCGCTGAGCTATTTAACTTAAAGGCAAGCGCTTCTTGGTTAATGTTGTGCACTTTACGCCAAAACTTTAAAAATCGTCCAAAGGCATTATCTGCAATGATGTTAGACATTATGTTGTCTTTTCCTTATTTATTGATACTTTAAGAAATATTGATTTTTTAGAAATATGGATAATACCTGACATCGGATGTCATGGTGAAGTTGATAGGAAAAGGATACCGTTAATTAATGCAATTTAGCAAACGACTTATATTGAGGTAAGCATGGCAGACATTTTAAATGAACGTGACTTAACGTTTATGTTGTACGAGTTATTTAATAGTGAAACATTAACTCGTCGTGAACGATATCAAGATCATGACCGCCATACTTTTAGTGGTGTTATCAGCACCGCCAAAACACTCGCTGAGAAGTGCTTTTTACCTATTCGTCAAAAATTAGATACCCATCAGCCCACCTTTGATGGTGATAAAGTACATGTTATTCCTGAACTACAAGTAGCACTTAACGCTGTTATCGAATCAGGTTTAGCTTCTGCTACGGCGGACTTTGACTTGGGCGGCATGCAGCTACCGCCTATTGTTGCCAATGTAGCTAATGCTTATTTAACCGCCGCGGGCAGTACCGCTATGGGCTATATTTCCTTAACGACGGCTAATGCTAATTTGCTAGAAGCCCATGGTTCAAAAGCGTTAATTGATACTTGGGTTAAACCGATGCGTGCAGGACGTTTTATGGGCACCATGGCGATGACTGAGCCTGATTGCGGCTCTGGCTTAGCGGATTTAACTACTAGTGCCGTAAAAGAAGAGCAGGGCGAGTATCAAGGTTGTTATCGGATAACAGGCAATAAAATATTTATTTCTGGTGGCGATCATAACTTGTCAGAAAATATCGTGCATTTAGTGCTTGCACGAATAAAAGGTGCACCTAAAGGTGTTAAAGGTATTTCACTGTTTGTCGTGCCTAAGTACTTATTAGATGAAAACGGAAATATTGGTGATGAAAATGAAGTCGCTCTGGCTGGGTTATTTCATAAAATGGGCGGTCGTGCTCATACATCAACCGCGTTAAGTTTTGGCGAAAAAAATGGTGCTATTGGTTATTTAGTAGGTGAAGAGCATCAAGGCTTAAAGTATATGTTTCATATGATGAATGAAGCACGAATTTTTGTTGGTTCAATGGCGGCAGTACTGGCAAATGCAGGTTACCAATATTCATTAGACTATGCGAAATCGCGTCCGCAAGGTCGTTTACCTTCAATGAAAAATGCTGACTCACCAATGATTAATATTATTGAACATGCCGATGTTAAACGCATGCTGTTAGCGCAAAAGACATATGCTGAAGGCGCGTTAGCCTTGGTACTTTATGGTACTCAACTAGCGGATGATCAATATACCGCAGAAAATAAAGAAGCACGGGAATACGCACATTTACTGTTAGATTTTTTAACGCCAATCATAAAAACATGGCCGTCAGAATATGGTCCTAAAGCGAATGATTTAGCTATTCAAGTGCTTGGTGGACATGGTTATATTAATGAGCATCCGGTTGAATTGTTTTATCGTGATAACCGTTTAAATCCTATTCATGAGGGTACTACTGGCATCCAGTCATTGGATTTATTAGCACGTAAAGTGCCAATGAATAACATGGCAGGTTATCAGGCAACACTAGCTGAAATGGAAAAAACACTTCAGAGCGCTATGTTAGATGATGTTTTGAAAGGTAATGACTTAAAAGATTATGCACAAGCGTTGCAACAGGCAGTAGCTGAGTTAGAACAAACCACTAAGGTTTTATTAACGGCAATGCAGACAGATAATATTGATTTAGTATTATCAAATTCAGTGAAATATCTTGAGTTATTTGGTCATATTATTATTGCATGGTTATGGTTAAAACAGGGTATTGTTGCCACTAAAGCACTGGCTGACAAGCCTCATCAAATAGATATTGATTTTTATTTAGGTAAGTTACAGGCGTTAAAATATTTTTACCGTTTTGAACTACCAAAAATTTATCACTGGGCGCAGTTGTTATCTAACATAGATTCCAGCTGTTATGACATGCAACTAGATTGGTTTTAATGAGTTATATCAAAGATCTAAACTTAAAGTATTTAAAGAAAAGAGGAAGAAAACGTGCAAGACAAATTATTAATGATTTATGGGGCTAACGGTTATACCGGTAAGCTAATCGTTAAAGAGGCGGTAGCAAGAGGTTTTACCCCGATCGTAGCGGGTAGAAATAAAGATGCTATTGAAAAAATAGCGAAAGAATACTCCTTACAATCACGAGTTTTTAATCTTGATGAACCAAGTACTGTAGAGCAAAACCTCAGTGATGTGTTTTTAGTGATTCATTGTGCTGGTCCATTTTCAAGTACCGCTAAACCAATGATGAAAGGCTGTATAACCAGTAAAACCCATTACACTGATATTACTGGTGAAATATCAGTTTTTGAACTGGCACAGTCATTAAATACGCAAGCAAAAGAGGCCGGTATTGTGTTGTGCCCTGGGGTTGGTTTTGATGTTATTCCAACAGATTGTTTAGCAAGCATGCTAAAAGATAAAATGCCTGACGCTAGCCATCTAGCATTGGGGTTTGACTCTGGCTCAGGCATGAGCCCAGGAACAGCAAAAACATCTATTGAAGGTTTGTCAGCAGGCGGCAAAGTCAGAAAGAATGGCATTATAACAACCGTGCCATTAGCGTATAAAGAGCGAAAAATAGACTTTGGCAATGGTAGTAAAAATGCGGTCACCATTCCTTGGGGAGATGTATCTACCGCTTTTTATTCAACCGGTATTAGCAACATTGAAGTATACATTCCCATGTCGCCAAAAGCAGTTAAAGGCATGCGAAAAATGAATTGGTTCAAATGGCTGCTTGGTTTAAATGTAGTACAAAATTTTATGAAGAAAAAAGTTGAGCAAAAATCAGCTGGACCAAACGAGCAACAACGAGAAAAATTAAGAACTTTTGTTTGGGGCGAAGTACGCAATAGTAAAGGTGAAATATTGACAGCCAAGCTGGAAACCCTTAACGGTTATCAACTAACCTATATTACCGCTGTTGAAGTTGCTAAGTTTTTGCTAGACGAGAATAATCAAACTATTGTCGGTGGCGCTTATACACCATCAAAACTTATCGATAACCAGCTTGTTTTTAAAGTGCCAACAACCACTGACATTACTTATCAATAAGTGTTTTATGGCGTTATTCCCTTAGTAACTAGTAGTTAATGTGTGTTGAGTTTATAAGGCTGCAACTTATATTTTTTAAATAAAGCTTTGAAGGCGTCACTTTTAGCATATTTAAATAATGCCTTATTAAAATTGATGGTGTTTTGAGTATCCTTAAAAGCCATTTTATAATGATTTTTAGGAAATATATGGTGAAAACTGAATTTATTTTCTGGCTTTTCTACTTTTAGTTCTTGGGCAAAATAATTGAAAATGTTCTTATCCATAACCACAACATCCACTCTTTTTTTGAGTAGTAATATGGGTTGGCGTCTTTGATCAGCAATTTCCAAAAAATAAGGACTTTGCTTTACGGCCATTTTAAATGCTAAACCTAAAAATTTGTCTGCTTTTTGAAATGAGGCAATAGAATAGTTCGATAAATCATGAGGGGATTCAATAGAAAAATCATTTTTTTTTAAAGAAATAGCGACATTTTCATAAATGATGTATGTATTGGTTAGTTTTGTTTCATCATGGATCATTTTATTACTGGTTGTCATCACCGCATCAACTCCATCTACAGCTAACATCTTGGATGAGTGACCGAATGAAGTGTAAACGAACTTGGCTGACTTCCCCATAATTGCTAGCACATCACGAATCAACTCGATTTCAAATCCTGAGTTGTCAGCTTGAATAACATAAGGAGGTTTAGTTAAGCCAACAGCAATAACTAACGTATCTTTAGCTGTTGCAGCTTGCGAAATTAATGAAGCTAATAATATGGCGAATAGACTTTTCCAAATTGAAATTAGCCCGCCAATAGGATGAAAACTGTATTTTAAAATACAATGACTTGTTTTTTTTCTCATGGGAGAGTGGATTATCATGGTTAGCCTTAGTGCTAACATTATAGTTTTTAATACCAACATTTCAATCTGGTTAAATAAAATGTTGGTATCAAATGTACTTTCTACGTTATCTATTTTAGTGGTTGATGTTGCCACTTAATTAGATGAACTAGTTCGAATCAATAAAAAGTAGTTATTTATCATGATTCACTCAGTCGTCCTGAAATTAATATTTATACTACTTTAAATCAAATCGATCTAATTGCATGACTTTGACCCAAGCTTTTATAAAATCATCGATAAACTTTTGCTTAGCATCATTTGATGCATACACCTCAGTTATAGCGCGTAGCTCAGAGTTTGAGCCAAAGATAAGATCAACAGGAGTTGCGTGCCATTTTAATTTTCCTGAAGCACGGTCGTGACCAAGATAAAGACCTGCTTGTGTATTATCTTTAGTCCAAATGGTTGACATATCTAATAAATTTATAAAAAAGTCATTACTCAATTCGCCTGGTTTATTGGTGAGAACACCATAGGATGAGCCATTGTAATTGGTATTTAAAGCTCGCATACCACCAATAAGTACTGTCATTTCAGGAACATTTAAACCTAAAGAGTTGGCCTTATCTACTAACATTTCCGTTGGTGACATATAACTCTCTTTAGCGTAATAATTTCTAAAAGCATCTGCTTTAGGGGTTAAGTAATTAAATGATTTAATGTCAGTTTGCGCTTGTGAAGCATCAGCACGACCTGGAATAAAAGGTACTTCAACTGGGTAACCAGCTTTCTTGGCTGCATTCTCTATAGCTGCAGCGCCACCTAAAACAATTAAATCGGCTAGCGACACTTGTTTTTTTGAGGTGTTATGGTTGTATTTTTCCTTAATTAATTCAAGTTTAGCTAATACTTTAGTGAGCGCTTTAGGGTTATTCACTTTCCAGTTTTTTTGAGGTTCAAGCCTGATGCGTGCACCATTTGCCCCGCCGCGCATGTCAGTAATTCGATGACTTGATGCAGCTGCCCAGGCTGTTTTGATTAATTCAGAAGCAGGTAAACCAGAAGCGATAATGCGTTTTTTAAGACTGGCAATATCTTTTTTGCTTATAAGCTTATGATCTATTGAGGGAATAGGGTCTTGCCATAGTAACACTTCACTAGGTACTTCGCTTCCCACATACCTTGCACGTGGTCCCATATCACGATGAGTTAGCTTAAACCAAGCTTTGCCAAATGCTTTATCAAATGCATTAGGCGTGTTTCTAAAGCGCTCAACAATTTTACGAAAACTAGGATCTTCTTTTAAAGCTAAATCAGTTGTAAACATGATAGGAGCATGACGTTTATTTGGAATATGAGCATCAGGTACTAATTTAGCTGCTGACTTGTTATCAGGAACCCATTGAATTGCACCAGCAGGGCTTTTAGTTTGTATCCAATTATAGTTCATTAAATTATCTAAATAGTTAGAAGACCATTGAGTTGGCGTAACAGTCCATGCACCTTCTAAACCACTACTAGTTGTATCAGCACCAACGCCAGAGCCGCATTTGTTTTTCCATCCTAGCCCTTGAGCTTCAATAGACGCCGCACCTGGTTCAGCGCCAACGCATTTATCAGGCTTTTTGGCGCCATGAGCTTTTCCTAAAGTGTGACCACCTGCAATTAATGCAACAATTTCTTCGTCATTCATTGCCATTCTGCCAAATGACATTCTAATATCGCGGGCAGCTAAGAGAGGATCAGGTTTACCATGAGGGCCTACAGGATTTACATAAATCAGACCCATTTCAACGGCAGCTAAAGGACCTTTTAGTTTCCCTTTTTTGTCACGACGTTTATCGGTAAGCATTGCTGTTTCAGAGCCCCAGTATACTAAATCTGGCTCCCAGTCGTCAGTACGTCCGCCAGCAAAGCCAAATGTTTTAAACCCCATTGACTCAAGTGCAACATTACCAGAGAGTACCATTAGATCAGCCCATGAAATTTTGCGACCATACTTTTGTTTTACTGGCCATAATAAACGACGTGCTTTGTCTAAGTTAACATTGTCAGGCCAACTATTTAGCGGGTTAAAGCGTTGTTGACCACCAGATGCACCACCTCGACCATCATGTACCCGATATACACCAGCACTATGCCAAGCCATTCTAATCATTAATGGACCATAATGCCCCCAATCAGCTGGCCACCATGATTTAGAATCAGTAAGTGTTTTTTGAATATCTTGCTTAAGCTTAACTATATCGATACTGGAAAATTCTTTGGCATAATTAAACTGTTTACCGTAAGGGTTCGATTCTACACTGTGTTGTCGAAGAGGGCTGAGATTTAGCTGCTCTGGCCACCAAAACTGGTTGCTTTTAGCTTCACCTTTAGCAAGTGCTAATGGCGAATTGGCGATAGTAAAAATAGACAGTGACATTGTTACTGCAATAGAGAGTGTTTTTATAAGCATTATGACTTTCCTTATTTTATTAATGTACCTTCAGCATAGAAGTGAAGTGCTTATAGTTAAAATTGATTTATTTGAAGATAATGTTCTGTTTTTGTGAACTATTAATTATCCCTTTTGTATCAGCTTGTTACTGTTTATATTTTGATAACATATTAAGAAATACTAATTTGAGGATAGTTAATTTGAAAAAATAGATTAAAATGCTATTTATAATCTGAAAATTTAATTATTGTGATCATGATTTCTATAAAACAATTACATTACGCATTGGCTGTTGAAAAAACACTACACTTTAAAAAAGCAGCACAAGTATGTAATGTTTCTCAGTCGGCACTAAGCACAGCAATAAATGAACTTGAGAAGCAACTTGGTACAGTTATATTTGAGCGTAATAATAAGAAAGTATTGGTTACCAATAACGGTCAGTTAATACTCGATAAAGCCAAAAGAGTAAAATTAGAACTAGATGAGTTGTTGCAGCTTGCCAAAGCCAATAAACAAGCTTTCACAACAACTATGACGATTGGTGTCATTCCTACAATTGGACCTTATTTATTACCTAAAGTTTTACCTGAAGTTAGAAAAAAATTCCCTAGTTTTAAGCTGAAAATAATTGAAGAGCAATCACATACTTTAGTAAATATGGTAAGGGCTGGAGATATAGATATTGCAGTTCTTGCTTTACCGTATCCAACGGCAGGACTAATGAGCTTTGACTTTTGGCAAGAAGACTTTTATTTAGTGTCTCATAGAGAAGAATACCCAAAGGAAGTTACCAGTATTACTACTGAAGAATTAGATATTGAAAAGTTAATGTTATTAAAAGATGGTCATTGTTTAAAAGAACATGCATTAACCGCTTGTCGACTACAAAACACAAAGCAAAACTCTGATTTTGATTCAGCTAGTTTACATACCTTAATTCAAATGGTTGCAGGAAAACTTGGTACAACTTTAGTACCACAAATGGCACTCGATCAATTGATATATAATGAATCAGAGCTTAATGCTATTCACTTGAATGAACCTGGACCACATAGAAAAATTGCTTTAGTTATAAGACCTAACTATGTCAGAACAATGGAAGTACTAATGCTTAAGGATATTTTTACAAAGCAGCTTATGGCTAAATGTAATCTAGTTAAATAGCTTGCAACAATGTATGCAGTGGCCGATATTTGTATAAAATAGCATGTTCCGATTAGACTTTCCTTTTAATCACATACCTCATTTTTGTGTAAACTATTTCAATCGAGATTGTTATCTTATTGTTCACTTTAAGACACGTCTCACTTCATTTTATTATAATTGTTAAATATTCACTAAAATAAAATAAACTTAATTTCCAATGTAATCAATCAGTAAACTGGTGATTATTCGTTTGCTTTTAAAAAAATCTTGGTGTTCAATATTCTAGTGTGTTACTGTTTGTTAAATTGAACACCTGGACATTATTTAATTGAAGTGGTTGTTTTATGAAACAGATACATTTACCTGTTGTTGGTATTATTTGTGACAAAGAAATTATTGGCCCGCATCCATTCCATGTTGCCGGTGATAAATATATCCAAGCAATAAGCGCTAACAGTGATTGTTTGCCACTATTGATTCCAGCAATGGCTGATGAATCAACGATGGCTCAGTTGCTAAGCATGCTTGATGGTATTCTATTTACGGGCGGCTATTCTATGGTTGATCCTTTGAACTATCAAAATGAAAGGGCAGAGCCTAATACAAAGCTTGATATTGCACGAGATAAAACCAGTTTACCTCTTATTGTAAAAGCGGTTGAACAGGGTATTCCTGTATTAGGTATTTGCCGAGGCTTTCAAGAAATGAATGTTGCTTTTGGTGGCAGTTTGCATCAAAAACTCCATGAAAATGGTCACTACTTTGAGCATAGAGAAAATAAAGATTTAACGTTAGCACAACAATATGGCGCAAGCCACCATGTCAATGTTATTGCTGATGGACAATTAGCCAGTATTGTTAATCAAGCGACGATTAATGTTAATTCGTTGCACACTCAAGGCGTTGACCGCTTAGCTGAAAACTTAACCATTGAAGCTATTGCTGAAGATGGGCTAATAGAAGCTTTTTCGGTAACAAACAGCACATCATTCGCCATGGCCGTACAGTGGCATCCTGAATGGCAAGTTGCTCAAAACAAACAAAGTACTCAATTATTTCATGCGTTTGGTCAAGCATGTGCAAGAAGAAAAGCGAGAAATATCAATGAATAGCATATCTAATGAATCATCGAAAAATCCAACTAACCAAGCAATGGCAAAAATAGTTAACTGGTTGAATGAAAATGACGTTAAGCAAGTACAATGCTTAATTGGCGATCATACCGGTGTAGCACGCGGTAAAGTGTTACCCGTAGATAAATTTATCAGCGAACAAGGTTGCCGTTTAGGTGAAACTATTTTATTGCAATCCGTTGTTGGTGGTTATGCTGCAGGTGATGTGTTGTGGTCGTTATCTGATCCTCGTGATGTAGATATGGTATTAAAACCCGATGCTGATGCGTGTTATTTGTTGCCATGGAGTGATGAGAAAACCGCCATGATTATTCATGACTGTTATACCCCTCAGAACAAGGAAGTTACTTTTTCACCGCGTAATTTATTGAAAAAAGTTATTAAGCTTTATAACGAACAAGGTTGGCAAGCGGTTGTTGCGCCTGAAATGGAATTATATTTAACCAAAACTTGCACTGATGAAAGCCAAGAATTAGAAGTGCCGAAAGGAAAGTCAGGACGAACTGAAGCAGGTCGACAATCTTTTGGTATAGACGCTATGAGCGAATTCGATCCCTTAATGAAAGATGTCTATGCCTGGGCGAAAATACAAGGCTTAGGACTTGATGTTGTTGTTCATGAAGAAGGGCGAGGGCAGTTTGAATTCAATTTTGATCACGGTGACCCGTTAAAGTTAGCAGATCAAGTGTTTACTTTTAAGCGCACCGTAAGAGCGGCAGCTGAAAAACATGGAATTACGGCTACTTTTATGGCTAAACCTATTTGCGGTCAACCGGGCAGCGCGATGCATATTCATCAAAGTGTGGTGGATACAGCTACTGGTGATAATATTTTTGCAGACAACAGTAGCAACACTGGTTTTAGCGAGCTGTTTGGTTACTATTTAGGTGGTTTACAAACCTTTACCCCAGAAGTCATGCCAATGCTGGCCCCTAACGTCAATTCATATCGTCGTTTTTTAACCGGAGAATCTGTACCCGTTAACTTGCATTGGGGCATTGAAAATCGCACTGTTGGTTTACGAGTTCCAGATGCGCCGAGCGCTGCAAAGCGTGTTGAAAACCGCATTGCAGGTGCCGATGCTAATCCTTATTTAGCCATTGCAGCTACCTTAATTTGCGGTTATATCGGTATGATGGAGAAAATTTCACCCAGTGCAGAAACAACCAGTCGAGCTAACGGGAAATTATCAGATAAATTACCCCTTAATATTGATTTAGCGATCAAGATGATGTCAAACAGTGACACCATGAAAAAATACTTAGGTGACGCGTTTGTTCGCGGATTTATTGGCACAAGACAAGCGGATTATGATCATTACAAAAGTGAAATATCAGCGTGGGAGCGTCGATTTTTACTTACTAACGTCTAACAATAATAAGGAGCTCTGTTATGTACAGCGAACTACAACAAAAAGATATTAATCATCACTTTACCCCTTTTAGTGATAATAAAGAGTTAAGCGAGCAAGGCTCACGGGTGATCACTAAAGCGCAAGGTGTTTATATTTATGATGAGCAAGGCAATAAATTACTTGATGCAATGGCAGGGCTTTGGTGTGTTAATTTAGGCTACGGACGACAAGAGTTAGTTGATGTGGCAGCGGCGCAAATGAGTGAATTGCCTTATTACAATTTATTCTTTAAAACCACTCATGCCCCAGCGGCTAAATTGGCAGAAAAAATCACTTCACTAGCACCAGCGCACATGAACAAAGTGTTTTTCACTGGCTCTGGCTCTGAAGCTAACGACACGGTATTTCGTATGGTGCGTCGTTTTTGGGATTTAGAAGGCAAGCCAACTAAGAAAACCTTTATCAGCCGAGAAAATGCTTATCATGGCTCAACAGTCGTGGGCGCAAGTTTAGGCGGCATGGGTTATATGCATGAGCAAGGCGATTTGCCCATTGCTGGTATTGAACACATTGAACAGCCTTATTACTTTAAAGAAGTCACAAGCAAAGACGGTGTTGAACTAACTCAGGAAGAGTTTGGTATTAAAGCGGCACAATCATTAGAGGCTAAAATACTTGAACTTGGCGAAGATAACATTGCTGCTTTTATTGCTGAACCCTTTCAGGGGGCGGGAGGCGTGATAGTTCCGCCAACGAGCTATTGGCCTGAAATAAAACGTATTCTTGCTAAATATGATATTTTATTAGTGGTTGATGAAGTTATTTCTGGCTTTGGTCGCACAGGCGAATGGTTTGCTAGTCAATATTTTGATTTAAAACCTGATTTAATGCCTATTGCAAAAGGTTTGTCTTCAGGCTATTTACCTATAGGTGGTGTTATTGTTGGTGATAGAGTAGCAAACACGTTAATTGATAAAGGTGGTGATTTTAATCACGGTTTTACTTACTCAGGACATCCTGTTGCCGCTGCTGTTGCATTAAAAAATATAGAGCTATTAGAAGCTGAGGGCATTGTTGATCGCGTTAAAAGTGATATATCACCTTATTTACAAAAACGTTGGCAAGAACTAGCCAGTCATCCTATTGTGGGTGAAACCCGTGGTTTAGGGATGGTGGCAGGGCTTGAGTTAGTTAAAGATAAAAATACCAATGAACGTATAGCACCTGATAGCAAAGCAGGTGGTGTTTGCCGAGACTATTCAATGGCAAATGGTTTAATTATGCGCCCTTGTGGAGATACTATGATTATTTCACCACCGTTAGTGATTACCCGTGAAGAGGTTGATGAATTAATTGAAAAAGCAAAGAAAACGCTCGATCAAACTGCTGCGTTTTATAACCTTTTATAACTAGATAAAGCCACTCTTGTAGTGGCTTTATTGTTTTTATCATAATATCGCGTTAAAAAAGAAGAAAACGATATGACACAAACGCCAATAAACCAAGTGCCTATGCCTTCAACAAAAGCTAAGTTAAAGCAAAGTTTTATCAATCATTTTCATTCATGGGGTTATCAAGGTTTTAAATACCTTGTTTATACCTTATTAGCTATTAATGTTTATTTATTTTTTGGTGAAGAATGGTTAGCAGCAAAAGTTGTTTTTGCCTCAGGGATCACAGTAGATAATGTTGTAGAAGCTTTCTCATCAACAATAGACACGGGTGCTTGGTTAGTACTACTACTTTTGTTTGAGTTAGAAACTTGCGTGATAGATGACAAGTATCTTAAAGGAGCAACTAAGTGGTCTTTGCATGGTATTCGCGCATTTTGTTATATTTTTATTCTATATTCACTCTATGGTTATATGACCAAAGTTGGTTTGATCTCTCAGTTTGCTCCTCACCAAATTTCAGACTTATGTGGCTTAGCAAAAGAGTGGAAATTCATGACTACCTTAAATGTGTACAATGAGTTTACAGTGGATACTTGCCGCAGTTTATCGGTTGCTGGTACTGAATATTTCAGCCATAACGGTTATAAAGTTATCACCAATGCGAAAACACTTAGCGATGTAACAGGTCTCGCTTGGGTTGATGTTATCAATGCTAGTGCCTGGGTTTCTGTAGTGGTGATGTTAGAAATAGATGTACATACCCAGCTTGGTAATATTTCGAGTAAATTATGGGAAAAGTATAATATTTTTGTCAAAGTAACAGTTTACAGTGTGTTGTTTGTTGCCGCTGTTTATTGGGGCGTCACAGGAAATTTTCTGGAGTTTTGGGATGCCTTTCTATGGATAGTTGCTTTTGTTTTAATTGAAATGAATATGTTTGAATGGCAAGCCGAAGTCGCGCTACGAAATAGTAAAAGTAAAACGGATGTAGAGTGTTAAAAAATAAGAAGTAGGGGGAAGCAAGATAATAAACATGTTTGCTCCCCCTTAAATTCACTTATAAGCTACATCAATCAGCTACATTAATAACCCAACGCTTGACCATCTTTACGCGATTCTGATGCGCCATAATATACCTGCTCTTTCTCATCATACATTATCGCTTGATAGCCACCATAGCCGCCCATATCAAACTGAATTTTATGACCCCGCGCCATTAATGCGCGAATGGTTTGATAAGGTACATCAGACTCTAGCGCTAAAACGCCAGCGCCAACAAGTGTTTTTCCTTGAGCCTCAGTAGGCTCGGTTGAGCCAAAATGCTGCCAGCGGGTTGCATCGCCCGCTTCTTGTAAATTCATGCCAAAATCAATAATGTTAGTGACAATTTGAGCATGCCCTTGTGGCTGCATAGCACCGCCCATTAAACCAAAGCTGATAAATGGCTTGCCATCTTTCATAATAAAAGCGGGAATTATGGTATGAAAAGGACGCTTGTTTGGCGCATAAACGTTGGCATGATTTTCATACATTGAGAAAAGTTGTCCTCGGTCTTGAAAAACAAAACCTAAGCCGGGCACAACCACGCCAGAGCCCATACCACGGTAATTACTTTGAATAAGTGAAACCATATTACCGTCTTTGTCGGCAGTGGTTAAATAAATGGTATCACCTTGGTACATAGCAGGATTACCAGCATCAACACGCTTTGCTGCGCGTTCGCCAATAAGCTTATTACGCTCAATGGCATAGTTTGTATCTAACAAGCCCCTTAATGGCACGTTAAAATAGTCCATGTCAGCGTAGTATTTAGCTCTGTCTTCAAAGACGAGTTTTTTTGCCTCAGTCATAATATGCAAGCTTTGCTCAGACAAAAAGCCCATTTTGCTTAAGTCGTACTGCTCTAAAATATTAAGCATTTGCAGTGCCGCAATACCTTGACCATTTGGTGGTAATTCAAAAACATCATAGCCGCGATAATTTACGGAGACAGGTTCAACCCATGTTGATGTATGCTCGGCTAAATCGTTGTAACGAATATAACCGCCATTGGCTTTCATAAAAGTATCAATTTTCTTAGCAATATCACCTTTATAAAAAGCATCACGACCGCCTGTGGCTATTTGGCTTAATGTGCTAGCTAATTCAGGGTTTTTAAATATTTGGCCTTTTCGGGGGGCTTTACCGTCAATAGTAAAAGTGGTTTTAAAATTTCCTACTTGAGGCGCAAGGCGGGGCACACTTTTTTGCCAGTAATATGAGATAAGCTCACTTACTGGAAAGCCGTTATTAGCGTAATCAATGGCGGGTTGCAGTATTTCTTGCATCTGCATTTTGCCAAATTTATTATGCAATTCAAACCAACCATCAACAGTGCCAGGTACTGAAATTGGCAACATGCCGTAAGGCGGAATAGTATCGCGCTTTAGGGTTGATAATTCTTGCTGTAATTTAGTTAAGGTTAATGCTTTGGGCGAGCGACCGCTAGCATTTAAACCATAGAGTTTTTGTGATTTAGCGTGCCAAACAATGGCAAATAAATCACCGCCAATACCGTTACCAGTTGGCTCCATTAAGCCAAGTGCTGCATTGGCAGCAATAGCAGCATCAATAGCATTGCCGCCATCTTTTAACACTTGCAAACCAATTTGACTTGCTAGCGGTTGGCTAGTAGCTACCATGCCATTGGCTGCAATAACTTCTGATCGAGTTGCATGGGTTTTACCTGTGACACGGTCAATATTTGCAACGCTTGTATTGCTGATAATAAGTAATACTGACGCTAAAGAAAGTACGGCTTTGTTATTATTAAATAGTTTCAAGGTCATGCCTCAATAGCCTAAAGGTAATGCTAGACTAGAGAAGCCTTGGTGATAAGTAAATATAACTCAACGTGTTTTTTGTACTATTGGTCGGTTATCGCTCAACAGTTAATACCTGCTGATAAAGGTCAACCACAAAATCTAGAAAGGCTTTTACCTTGGGGATTTTAACGCGATTGCGTGGGTAGAGTGCATAAATATCAATATTCTCCATGCCCCATTCAGGCAAAATATTAACAAGTTTTCCTGATGATACTGCTGCTCGACTCATATATTCTGGTAAAACGGCAATACCTAAACCGTCAATAATAGCTTGTTTTAAAATAACAAAGTCATCTACTAATAACCGAGGTTTACAGTTGGTGGTAAAGCTTTCTCCTTGGGCTGAAACTAAACTCAATTTTAAGTCATTATTAGTGTGTTTCATGATCAGTAATTGATGCTCGACTAATTGTGCGATTGATTCAGGCTTGCCGTGTTTTGCTAAGTAAGCCGGGCTAGCAAACAGTTTTCTGGCAACGGTGCCGAGTTTTTTCGCTATCAAGGTAGAATCGGCTAACTGACCAATGCGGATAACAAGATCAAAACCTTCTTCAATAAAATCTACCCGACGATTGACCAAGTTGAGTTGTATATTGATGTCTGGGTATTGGTGCATAAATTGTGCAAGGGCAGGTTTTAAGATCATTTGCCCTGTGGATACCGATGCGCCAATTTTTAAATCACCTTGATAGCTATGAATTAATTGAGACACCGAGGTTGTTGCTAGGGTTAACTCCTCATGAATACGCTTACAATGCACTAAATAGCGTTTTCCCGCTTCGGTTAAGTGTTGTGAACGCGTTGAACGTTCAAGCAAGGTGATGTTTAACTGCTTTTCTAAACGCGATACTTTTCTACTAACATTGGCTTTGGGTATACCAAGCTTGTTGGCAGCAAAGGTAAAGCTGCCGGTTTCAACAACAGCTAAAAACACCATCATGTCATTTAAATCATGTTCAAAATTAGCCGGCATTATTCTCTCTCGTAAGAAGCTTTATCGCTGATTGTTGTTAAATATGAAATTATAATATCAACATATGGTCATATATCAAATAATTAGAGTGTTCTATTATTAGTTTCATAATCAAATGAGTCATAAAATAATTCAAACCAAGGAGCAAAAAATGCAAGTACTTAGTAGACAATCATTACCTTTAGGCGGCTTTGCTGGCCTAACAGAGCATAGATTAGTTACCGATCGCCGTGTTTTTGGTAGCCATAAAGCGACTAATACTTTTGATGGTATTGGTAACTTTGTTTACCTAGCCGATGCCCAGTTTAATCCTCATGGTGAAACGAGAATGCATCCACATAAAGAAATAGATGTTATTTCAATCATGATGTCGGGTCGCGTTAGCCATGAAGGTTCGCTAGAGCATGGTCAAAGTTTAAATACTGGCGATGCGCAAGTACAACGCGCTGGCGGTGAAGGTTTCTCTCATAACGAAATTAATCCTGATGGCAGTAAAAATCGCATGTTGCAATTGTGGGTTTTACCAGATGAGTCAGGGCAAAAAGCCGGTTATAAGCATTACACCCTAAAAGATAAAGGTGTTACCCGTATCTATGGTGGCGCTAAAAGTCAAAGTGAAACTTTTGATAGTAAAACAACCATTGATGTTGTTCGTTTGTTAAAAGGGGAGAGCCTGGAAATTGATAATGAAATTATAGCCTATGTTAGCTCTGGTAGTGCAACTTTTATTGATGAAAACAACAGTTTTAATGCGGAAGAAGGTGACTTGATACGTACTTACAAAACGAAAATTAGCGCAGACGCAAGTGTTGAAATTGTTGTCGTAAGTGAATCATAACGATTAAAAAAACCATAAAATAAATGAAAGATTCATGCGGAAAATTACTTAGTGTGAATCTTTAAGGAGCTGCAAATGACACCGCCTAACAAGCACCTGATTGCTTTAATCACTTATATTGCCTTAGTGCCGCTCGTGTACTTAATTCCACATGGCTTAATCCGTATTTGCCTGCTGACAAATTTGTGCAGGTAAGTGCTGATGTAGCGATTATCGTGGTGATCATTTCTTATATGGTGATGCCAATAACGATGAAATATTTTACTAGCAAAAATAATAAAAATGGTAGTTGAAAAATTGCGATAAATCATAAGCTAATCTACCTTTATGAGTATAAAAACCAGATAGGATCTTATATGAACAAACCAATAATTGCCGATAACAAACCGAAAGGCGTTGAACTAGTCAAAGGTGAGGATTACTACTTTTGCACCTGCGGAAAATCGGCCAAACAACCTTTTTGTGATGGCTCACATGTAGGAACAAGTTTTAAACCGAAAGCCTTTCAAGCTGAGCAAGATGGCACTTCTTATTTATGTGCATGTAAACATAGTAATAATTTACCTTTTTGCGATGGCACACACAAGAAATTTGATAGTGCCATGGTGGGCAAAGAAGGGCCAGGTGTACAAATTCAAAAGGGTCAATTACCGGTAGGAGAGCCAACTCCAGAAGAGCCGACTGTTGCTTATATTCACGAGCTAGCAAAAAATGGTTTGAGTAAAGTTGGCCATCATGGCCCGATGACATCGATGGGTGTGCCCAGACATTTATTGCCTCATTGGGATGATATTCAAGTAATGGTTGCCCAAATGGCGAAAAAACCGCTTTTAGAAGATCAAGCCGTTAGTACTAAGTTAGTGATTGGCCCAAATGCTAAAAAGCCACTGACATTAGACATCCCTTTATTTGTTTCTGATATGAGCTTTGGCGCATTGTCAGAAGAAGCGAAAACCTCCTTGGCAAAAGGTGCAGAATTAGCTGGCACAGGTATATGCTCAGGTGAAGGCGGTATGTTACCTGAAGAGCAGCAAAGTAATTCTCGCTATTTTTATGAACTTGCCAGTGCTAAGTTTGGCTTCAAGGAAGAATTATTAGTAGGTGTTCAAGCATTTCATTTTAAAGGCGGGCAGGGCGCAAAAACGGGCACGGGTGGTCACTTACCTGGCGCTAAAAACATTGGTAAAATATCACAAGTGCGCGGAATTGAATCGGGACAACCTGCAGTATCACCGCCAACGTTTACGGATTTACACACAGCAGCAGATTTCAAACATTTCGCTGATCGCGTCAGAGAAATCACCGGTGGTATTCCCATTGGTTTTAAATTGAGCGCAAATCATATTGAAGCAGACATTCAGTTTGCTTTAGATGCCAGTGCGGATTACATTATTTTAGATGGCCGAGGTGGTGGTACTGGCGCAGCGCCAGAAATATTTAGAGATCATATCAGTGTGCCAACTATACCCGCTTTGGCAAGAGCAAGGCGTTATTTAGACCAGCAAGGTATGTCAGACAAAGTCACGCTTATTATCACTGGCGGCTTACGAACGCCCATAGATTTTGTAAAAGCGATGGCGTTAGGTGCTGATGGTGTTGCGGTATCAAACAGTGCTATGCAGGCAATTGGCTGTGTTGCTGCGCGAATGTGTAATACCAATAATTGCCCTGCAGGCATTGCCACCCAAAAGCCAGAATTACGTAGTCGTTTAAATGTTGATTTAGCTGCCACTAAATTACACAACTTTTTTATAGCTTCAACTGAATTGATGCAAGTCATGGCAAGAGCCTGTGGCCATCATAGTTTGAGTGACTTTACACAAGAAGACCTAGCCACTTGGCACAGTGAAATGGCAAAGTTATCGGGGATCAATTATGCAGGTTATGCGTTGTAATTAAAGTATTATGCACTTGTTTTAATATGTTAAAACAAGTGCAATTTTTATCTTAAAGTTCAGTTGCAGAATATACTTTTTTGCCAGCTAAAAAGGTTTTTAATACTTTTACCTTATGAATATCATAGTTATCCACATCAAAAAGATTGCGATCGAGTACCACAAAGTCGGCCTTTTTACCCACTTCAATAGAGCCTATTTCATTTTCCATGTGTAGTTGATACGCACCATTTAGCGTATAGCCCTTAATTAAGGTTGCCATGTCTAAACGTTCGTTAACATTGGGTTGAACAGGCGCGTTTTTTTGCTCTGGGGTTTGGCGGGTTGCACCAATCTCCATATTAAAAATGGGAGACATACCTAAAGCACCTGCACCGGTTGCCGGAAAATCACTGCCAAAAGCCATATTAACTCCTGCCTTTTTTAAACTGTTAAAACGAAAGTAGCGGTTAAATTGATCATCACTGATAAAAGCTTTACCAAATTCATCATACGAAGCCCACAGCGGCGTACTTTGTGCGATCACATTCAGCGTGGCAAAACGTTGTACGTCGTTATCTGTCATCACTTGAATATGACAAATGGCAAAACGACTAGTACTATTATTGTGTTTTGGGTTGTTACGTACTAACTCGATAGCATTAAGGGTTTCTGTAATGGCGCGTTCACCCAAAGCGTGAATATGGACATCAATATTTTCACTACTGGCTTGGGATATTAACGTATTCATTTGTGCTTGAGTAAAAACACTAACACCTTTATTACCCGGCTCGCCCTGATAATCTTCAAACATGGCGGCAGTTTTTCCTTCAATAGTACCGTCATTCATAATTTTTAAGGTATTGATGTGATACATATCGTGTTTACTAATAGCGCGTTTATGTTTAGTGATTTTTATCGCATCGGCTGCCGCTGCTTGCGTTCCTATCATGTGAGAAGCGACCATGCGTACTGTCATTTTTCCTTGCTCAGTTACTTTTTTTAATACCTTAAGTTGTAGGGCGTCAACATCAGAGGCACCGGCATCAAATACTGAGGTAATACCGTAACTGTTCATTGTGGCAATAACATCAGCTGTGCCAAGGGCGACACTGTTGGCTGTAATAATGCCTAGCTTCTCAATACCTGCGGTGGCAGTGCCTTCGAGTAAATAGCCTGTAGGGTTTCCTGCTTTATCACGTTTGTAATAACTAAAACCAGGCTCAGGATCTTGGCTGTTTTTGTTTAATTCAAGTAGCTGCATTGCTTTTGTGTTAGCCCAAGCGCCATGAAAACCTTCATCCATAATATAAACAGGTCTATCTGAAATAATTCTATCTAACATGACGCTACTAGGGCCTTGAGTGCCAAAAGCACTGGCAAGGAAACCATAACCAAAAAGTATTTTATCATCAGGCTTTTGCTTTGCGTATTCAGAAATTTGTTGATACCAACGATCAGGTGTAGCAAAAGTATCAAGCGATAGACTGCGAATGTACGCACCACCCATAACAGGGTGGGCGTGTGAATCAATAAAGCCGGGTAACAGCATTTTACCTTGTAAGTCATGCACTTTGGTATGGTCGTCAATCCATTGTGCTATTCCATTTTCATCACCTACATAAACAATTTCACCATTACGCACAGCCACGGCTTCTGCCCATGGTTGTGCTTCATTGACAGTATAAATTTTACCATTGAAGAACATGGTATCAGCAACAACAGGTAGATCAGTTGTTGCTTGAGCAATAAATGTAGTGATTGATAAAAAAACTATAATGATTTTATTAAGAAACTTCATAGAACACTCTTGTTTATGTTGTTAAGTTATTGTGATAATTTTAAATTAAAAACGGTCTAACATTTTGTGATACATCATGCCGAGTGCCAATAAAGGCGAGCGCAAGTGTTTGCCACCAGGAAAAGCAAAATGTTTGACTTGTTCAAAGTATTTAATGCGATCTGTTTCACCATGAATGGCCTCTGCTAATAATTTGGCCGCCATATGAGTCACATTCACGCCATGCCCTGAGTATGCTTGTGCGTAATAAATGTTATCGGCTAGACGGCCAATTTGCGGCAAGCGATTCGCACCGATGCCAATCATACCGCCCCATTGATAATCAATGTTAATCTCCTCAAGCTGGGGAAACACTTTCAGCATTTTTGGGTAAAGTGCCGCTTTAATATCTTTAGGATCTCGACCTGAGTAATTACACATGCCGCCAAACAATAAACGTTTATCCGCAGATAAGCGAAAATAATCGAGGTCTATTTTCATATCACAAACAGCGTGATTACCCGGTAATAATTGGCTATGAAGTTCATTATTTAGCGGTTCGGTTGCGATAATATAACTACCAGCAGGAAGTATTTTATTACTGATATTAGGCAGTGTTTTTTTAGCCAAATTACCCATATAGGCATTACCCGCTAAAATAACTTGTTTGGCATTAACTTGCCCTTGTGAGGTTTTCACCGTAACTGTCGCGCCGGGAATTATTTTAGTAACGGCAGAATCGTTGTATATTTCTACCCCTAAATTACTCGCGGCTTGCGCTTCACCGGTACATAAATTTAATGGATGCAAGTGACCACTGCCCATGTCACTCATACCGCCTATAAAGTTATCTGAGCCTATTACCTGCTGCTTAAGCTCATTTTTATCAAGCATTTTTACATCAAAAGCATAATCACTGTTGTTTAAGCGCTTGCAATCTTGCTCTAGCGATTTCAGGTGTTTTGGCTTGGAGGCTAAATCGCAATAACCCATAGTAAGATCGCAATCTATTTGGTATTTTTTAATACGCTCAATCACTACTTCGTTGGCTTCAATACCCATAGCTGAAATAGCATCAATGCCTTGCTGGCCAATACTTTTTCTAAAGTCTTCCAGATCATGACCTATACCGCGAATAATTTGACCGCCGTTGCGTCCTGATGCGCCCCAACCAATTTTATGTGCCTCAAGCACTACAACCTTATAACCGCGCTCTACCAGTTCAATCGCACTAGCAATACCGGTAAAACCGCCGCCAATAATACAAATGTCAGCGTTAAGATCAGTCGTTAACTGAGGATATTGAGTATTGTACTTTAGCGAAGCAAAGTAATAAGAAGGGGGATATTGATCAGTATGTACCGCGGTCATGTTATTTCTCTTATCAAAAGCACGTAAAATTTAGTTATACATAATTGAGTGTAAATTATATCAATCAACGTAAAATATAATAAACGATAGTAGCGTAAATAATGACTTAAGCCAAGTGTTTGTTATATAATAATCACCATAACAAAATCACTATAATTTAATGATAAAAACCAAGGGGATACCTGTGGATGTAGG
>Ga0316205_10001836_pt1 | contig 24403 bp, 20 predicted proteins | sample 3monthpyrite_MG_FD_204941 | JGI IMG/M metagenome (GOLD analysis project Ga0316205, IMG submission 204941) | Microbial mat bacterial communities from mineral coupon in-situ incubated in ocean water Damariscotta River, Maine, United States -... | ecosystem: Environmental > Aquatic > Marine >... | reverse complement strand
ATTTGAAATTATTATTTGAGAAGTTACCGGGGTATTCTGGGGATATGAAAGACTTAATGCCGTGGAATGTGGAGCTGACAGAAAAACTACCTAAGGGCTAGGTGTGGTTTGTTGGACGTTTACTGATATTAGGTAACATAGGTTCTATTTATAATACGCAGGGAAAGCATTCAGAGGCAGAAGCACTGTTCTCAAGAGCGTTGACAATACAGGAACAAACTTATGGGAAAGAACATCTGTGTTTATTGGAAAATATAGAAGAGTTAAGGAATGTTTCTCGTAAACTAGGTAATAGTGACAAGGTCGACTTTCTTAAAAATAGATTGCTCCTTATAAAAAGTAAGGAAGAAATGGTTGATAGTGCATCACTGTTATCAATAATAAAGTATCTTGCATTGGGTTACTATAAACAAAAAAAATATAGTGAGGCTGAAGAATATTTTTGTCGTGCACTGAAAATACATGAAGAGTTAGATACTCAGGATGAAAATATAGCATCTATGCTAACATTGTTATCCAATATTTATTATTCTACTAAAAGATTACAACAAGCTGAGTCGGCGTGTGAAAGAGCATATGATATTTATTTAAATATTAATGGGCAAGACCACGAACGAACCCAAAATACAGAACAAGTGTTAGTCAAATTACGTAAATTAATCTCTTTAAATTCAGTAACTAAAAATTGAAAAAAAATGAGGGATGAGCCCTTTTAATAATATGTAATAGTGGGTTTTATAAGAAGTTTGATTTTATATATGTCTAATGTTGAATAATTACTAACAGAACGTGATACACAATTGGTAGAATCTACTGGAGATGCCATGCTAGCACATATTAGCTTGCCACTAAGTCGAAGACTAGAGGAGTCCTATTGTGCTTTTAATCCTTTACGTATTTTCCTGGAGCAATCACCTCGGATAAAATCTGTTTGCCCATTTCATGCTGAAGCTAATACACTGAATATTCTTGAAAAAATTATAGCTCAAAATTCTGTATAGGATGGAATTTACCACGATAGTGAGTCTCGACTTTTTTCAATGGAATACTCTGTAAAGTAATTAAATGCTTACTGGGGCTCAATGTAGTGCTGAGCTTATCTATTTGATTGAATCAACTGGTGTTTCATCACAGGCTGCTGCCGACTTTATCGTTTAAGGATTGTAATGAAATTATTTGGTAAGTATTGGTTTATGTCAGACAATGATGTTATTGAGGCTGCGCTATTAATAATGAGGCGAAGATTTACAGGCTGTAGAGAAAAATATAATGAACAAGCGGGTATTGATTACTTAAGACTATTGCTATGTGATAGAGATGTGGAGGTTTTTTGTTGTATATTCATGGATGCGAGTTTAAAAGTAATTTCTGCAGAAGAAATGTTTTTTGGTACTGTAGCTAGTGTTAAGGTGCATGCAAGAGAAATTGTAAAAAGATCAATTTTTTTACGTGCTTCTGCCGTTGTAGTTTGCCATAATCACCCTAACGGTTCAGCAGAACCATCTGTTGAAGACATTGAGTATACCAATGAATTAAAGGAGGGGTTGAAACTTATGGAAATTGATCTTATGGATCATGTGATTGTAGCAAATCATGCAGCTGTTTCAATGAAAAGAAAAGGATCATTCAAGCCGTTTTAAAATATATGGAGGGAATATGGATATAGCCAACTATGAAGAGATGGATGCTAAAATATTCAAAAATTAGCCTGTACGCAGAACGTACAAAAAACAAGTACTAAACAGTAGGCTGAGTGTTGGATTCTGATTGAAGGTAGGCCTCGCAGTTTGTATCTGGATACGTCCACTATTGGCTGATACTGTTGAAAAACTCTAAAATTACAAGAGGCCAATTTCTCATCTAAATTAAATTTTTATGGAAACACGACTCAAATATTGCATACAAGACAGTATGCTTATTTCTGCCGTGAGCTTGACTGCTTATAACGCCTTACAATATTTAAAACAATACAGCTTGTTATAGGCTCTAAAATATTTTCAACAACCAACAAAAAATAGTTTTTCAACAGTATCGGCCGAAGGCCGATGTTAAATGCTAAAAAGCTCTATAAAATTTCATAAATTTTAAGAGCCAACTAAGTGCAAAAAATGGATTTGATTCCTACGACACTAGCAATCGGGGCTTGGGGTATTGTTGGGGGTATACATATTATTCGAACTGAACTTATATTAATAATATCAGGCTCTTAGAGAAAAAATTCGATTCCAGCCCTGGCTGTTTATATTAATTAAACTTTTTAAATTATATAGCAGGTTTTTTTTGAGAAGATAATTAAACTGTTGGTTAGCTTATGTTAATAAGCATTAACATAAGTGGAAAGTAAATTTGAGGTATGTATGAAATTCATATCTAAAGAAGATGTGTATGAGATTTCTAAATTATCAAAAATTAGGACGGCCGCAGAAAGTTCAAATAAAATTTTAACATCTAATACGAAAGAAATGGATGATGCAGTGCATACTGAATAAGGTTTATCAGTTCGATTATTTGATTCTATCAAATCCTATAAATAAATTTACAATGAGTAGACTAACTTTGAATTAATTATACCTGATAGTAAATATTTCATTATGTTTGCGTCTGTCTAAATTAATTCTTCTTCTTTGGAGTTAATTATATTGCCCACTAAAACCTTTTTGTGTTTTTCAATAGCTTTAACCATAAAGTTCATAAATGCTTTCACACGGGCAGAAGAGATGAGATCCTTATGAGTTAGTATCCATAATTCACTATAATTACCAGACGTATAAGGTGCAATTCGTTTTAAGCTAGGTTCCTGATCAGCAATGAAACATGGTAAAACAGAAATCCCCATACCACACTTTGCGGCTTCAAATTGAACTTGTAGGTCATTAGTGTGATGGTGTATAGGGGTTTCAGGGAACCAGCTATCTTTTACCCACTTAGGAATCAGCTCATTGTCCTCCCAGCCAATCCACTGCAAGTTAGCTGGATAGTTTAGGTAATCATGGTTAGCCAAATAATCTTCAGAGGCATAAATAGCTTTAGAAATTTTAGATAAGCATCTGCCTACTAAATGATCAGGTGGGTTGTTTGTGATGCGAATCGCAATGTCAGCTTCACGCTTTGTCATATCGATAATATCAGATGAAACCGAAATTATCATATTAATATTAGGATGATCATTACAAAACTGTGAAAAATCTGGCATTAATAAGTGTGTAGCAAGTGTCGCTGGCAGTGTTAAACGAAATTTTCCTTTTAATTGATTATCCTGTCCAGCTATATTTCGATTTAATGACGCAATTTCAGATTCAATTCTTTCAGCTGAATTTTTCATTTCTAAGCCAGCTGAGGTGAGATTATAACCCGTTGGCAAACGCTCAAACAGTCTCACAGATATTTTTTTCTCAAAGGAATCAATACGGCGAGAAACAGTAGATACGTTAACAAAAAGAATTTTTGAAGCCGAACTTAATGTTCCTTCTCGCGCTAAAGCTAAAAAATATCTAATGTCGTCCCAATCCATAACCAAATAAATCCTTATGTTAAACGCTTAATTTCTTTGTATTTATGCTTTGCATTATTGCATATTCAGTTTGTAAAATTCAAGGGTTCCAATTTATAAATCTTAATATAAAATACGCACACAATTTTTTTATGATTAAAAAAATTACTTTGATTATTTATTATGCATGTTTTTTTAAATAACAAAAATTAAGACTAATAAATCAAGATTAAAGAAATTTAAGAAACATAGAATTTTTATAACGCGATATTTTTTTAATATAGGAAGGCGAATATAGTGACAAATAATGATAGTTATATATCTGATAAATCTAGTGTTATTCCTGAGATTCTTGTTCAGTGGCGCTGGGCATTTTTTATTCTTTCACTAGCATTGGTAGCGTTATTAGCAAACGGCAGTCGATATATTAATTTCGCGACAGACTATGAGGTCTGGTTCTCAGGAGACAATCCCCAGCTTAATGAATTTATGGCTCTGCAAAAAACGTATGATAAATCAGATAATGTGGTTTTTTTAATTACTCCATCTAATGGCAATGTTTTTACAAGAGAAACATTGTTAGGAATAGAGTGGTTAACAAAAAACGCATGGGGAATTCCGTTCTCTACACGTGTCGATTCAATAAGCAATCACCAGTATACTTTTTCAAAGGGTGATGACCTCATTGTTGCAGATTTGATTGAAAATGCAGGAGAATTTTCAGTCGAACAAATAGCATCGGTTAAGAGAATAGCATTAAATGAGCCGCAACTAGTCAACAAGTCAATTTCATCAGATGGAAAGGTAACGGCAGTAAATGTAATAATTAATTTACCTAAAAATAAACCAGAAGGAAGTCCAACAGTAACGGCATATGCCAGAGATTTGATTAGTAAGTTTAAAAATGAGTTCCCAGGTCACGACGTGCACTTAACAGGCTTAGTGGTCATGGATAACGCTTTCATGGAAGCATCTATGAAAGATATGGGGACACTCACATTGATTATGTTTGGGTTAATCATATTTGGTCTACTTATATTACTGAGAAGTATTGTCGGTACATTAATTATATTGTCGATAATAATAATGAGTATTATGGCAACGATGGGCTTCTCAGGGTGGATGGGCGTATTGTTGACACCAGTATCAGCAGGTGCTCCAACAATTGTGATGACTATAGTGGTAGCAAATGCTGTTCATATTTTAGTCACCATGATAATGGAAATGAGATCAGGAAGATCAAAGCGTGATGCGCTAGTCGATAGTCTCCGTTTGAATTTGCAGCCAGTAATCCTTGCAACTGTGACTACAGTTATTGGATTCATGACAATGCATTTTTCAGATATACCTCCCTTTCATGACCTGGGGAAAATGGTGTCGGTGGGTGTAATTGTTTCTTTCGTACTCTCTATAGGGTTTATGCCAAGTCTATTAATGTTACTGCCAATGCGCGTAAGTGTCGCAAAAGAAAATAAAAATAATAGTTTTTCATTACTTAGTGAATTTGTGATTAATAAAAAAACAGATATTCTTTGGGTATTCTCAGCTGTGTCAATAGTACTGTTTGCATTGATTCCAATGAATAACGTGCATGATAATATTTGGGAGTACTTTGATGAATCGGTACAGTTCAGGGTCGATACGGATTATGCATCAGAGCATTTGACAGGGCCATATTATCTTGAATATTCAATTGAAAGTAATGAAAGTGGTGGTATGAATTCCCCACAATATATGAGTGTTGTTGATGACTTTCAAAAGTGGTTATATAAGCAAAATGAAGTAGTGCATGTCAGTTCAATTGCTGATGTGATGAAGCGTTTAAATAAAAATCTTCACAGTGATGATGAGGGTTGGTATAAATTGCCAGAAGATAGAAAACAATCAGCACAATATATGCTGCTATATGAAATGTCACTTCCCTACGGGTTAGATTTAAATAATCAGGTTAATGTAGATAAGTCATCTACACGAGTAGTTGCTTCATTACATAACTTATCTAACAATGAAATGATTGACTTACATCGTCGTGCTGAAGCGTGGCTAAGCAACAATGCACCGCAGTACAGTGTAACTTCGGGTAGTCCAATGCTGATGTTTTCTCATATAAGTCTTCGTACAGTAAAGCAAATGATTATAGGAGTAGTGTTTGCTTTATGTTTAATTTCAATCTTGATTATAGTTACATTAAAGTCATTTAAAATTGGTGTTATAAGTTTAATACCAAATTTAGTTCCACCAGCGATGGCTTTTGGTATATGGGCAGTATTTGTTGGTGAAGTCGGCTTTGCATTAGCTGTAGGGCTGGGAATGACTGTTGGAATAATTGTCGATGATACAGTTCATTTTATGAGCAAGTACATGCGGGCAAGAAGAGAAAAATGTATGAATGCCGAGGACTCAGTACGCTATGCTTTCGAAAACGTTGGTAAAGCATTGGTAATAACAACCACAGTTCTAACGATAGGTTTTTCAGTGCTGCTGTTCTCAACATTCAAGAGTAATTATGAACTAGGGTTAATAACGTCTATAACAATTGTGATTGCCCTGATTGTAGATATTATTTTATTGCCTGCATTACTGCTTAAATTTGACAAGCATGTTTATGCTGATTCTGAAGAATTTACGCCGGATAATTCTGTGATAATAAAAGAACAAAATTTTATTGGGGAAACAAAATGAAGTTTAATAATATAGCGGCAACACTAATGATAGCTCTTTCGTCGACAACTGTGATTGCATCAAGTGAAAAAGGCTTAAGTATCGCAAATAAAATTGATCTTTATGATAAAGGCTGGAGTAATTTCAGTGCGAAATTGAAAATGACATTAGAAAATAAAGAAGGCCAAAAAAGTCTTAGATCATTGAAAATAAAATCATTAGAAGTAAATGGTGATGGTGATAAAGGCTTGATATCTTTTATCAAACCAAATGATGTTTATGGGACAAAGTTCTTATCATTTTCGCACGTAAATAAGGCGGACGATCAATGGATTTATATGCCATCCATTAAACGGATTAAACGTATTTCATCGGCGAATAAGTCTGGACCATTTATGGGCAGTCAGTTTGCATATGAAGATTTATCTTCATTCGAAGTGGATAAATACAAGTATAAGTATATCCGTGATGAAGAAATAAATGGTATTAAATGCCATGTACTAGAATTGTACCCGAACTATAAGTATTCAGGCTATAAAAAACAGATTTTATGGGTTGATAATGAAAGATATATTCCAATTAAAAATGAATATTATGATAGAAAGAATGAGCTCTTAAAAACACTTCATTACAACAATTATGTTCAATATCTAGATAAATATTGGAGGTCAATGAGTCAGTTGATGGAGAATCATCAAAATGGAAAGTCAACTCATATCGAAATGAGTGAATATATCTTTCTTGCTGGATTTACTGCGAAGGACTTTAGTAGAAACAGGCTCAGCAGATAAAATAGCTTAAGGTTATTTCTACTGGGTTAAATGTGTCTTTAGATGAAAACTGTTGATATATGGAATGAGTATGGATCTTATAACAGATTTAGAAACGATGATTTTTGATGATAATGAAGTTGAGAATAAAACTGATATTCAAGGTCTTATAGCTGACTTATGGTTTGAGGCGTTAGATTTATCGCCAAATACGACTAACAAAGATAAAAATTTCTTTGAGCTAGGTGGATATTCGTTATTAGCCGTACAATTAGCGAGTAAAATATCTGAAGTTACACAATTTGAATGTTCTCCAAATGATATTTTACGATATGATAGATTGGACGATCTTATATATCATTTGGAAAACAACCCAAATCAAATAAATGAGAATATTGGGAAAAAAATTAAATCATCAGGAAATCAAATTAAAAAATTCCCATTAACTGAGTTACAGCAAGCTTATTGGTTAGGGGAAAATCAAAATTACGAACTAGGTGGTTCGGCTACCTGGTTTACAGAATATAGTACAGACACATATGATCACGCACGATTTCAAGATGCGATGGATGAGCTTGTTAAACGACATCCTACATTAAGAACCGTATTCGATGATGAGGCATATCAGTGTGTATTAGAAAATGTACCAAATTTCCCAATAGAATATGAAGATTTGTCAAAACATAGTGAAGTAGAACGAACCGAAAAGCTAAATAAAATAAGAGAAAAAGTAAGAGATAACAATACGGGTTTAGATAAATGGCCACTGATGTCAGTTGCTATTATAAAGACTAAAAATAACTATAGAGTCTTAATGTCCGGACGACTTATTATTATGGACGGGAAATCTGCAGATATATTTGCAAATGATTTATGGAATCTATATCAGAATAAAAGCTTACCAAAACTTGAGCTAACGTTTAAAGATTATTTGTTGTTTTTAGATAACATGAATAGTGATTCTGAAGATATCGCTCATGCAGCTGCTGAAAAGTACTGGGCTGAAAGACTATCAAACTTGCCATCAGGCCCAGAGTTGCCTAAGTCTGTAGAACACGAAAATAAAATTTCACCTATGAGACGATTATCAGTTTCATTGGAGGCTGAAAGCTGGAAGAACTTTAAAAATAACGCCTCTATAAATGGTGTGACACCAACAGTAGCAATCTGTACTGCCTTTTCATATGTTTTATCTTTATGGTCAGGCAAGAGTGAGTTTGTATTAAATATAATGTATGGGAATAGGCAGCCTTACCATAAGGACATTAATAGCATAATTGGATGTTTAAGCCAAACATTGCTTTTAGAGGTGAAGTTAAATCAAGGTGGCTTTTCTGACAGTTCAAGAAATATTCAAAAACAGTTATTTGCAGACATGGAGCATTGGCGTAAATCAGGTATTGATGTACTCCGTGACTTAGCCGCCTTGCAAGGGAATACCAGTGGTAAACCATTAATGCCTATAGTATTTGCGAGTGGACTGGGTCTTGATGATGGAAAAGATATTGATGAAACACCATTTTTTATGGAAAAATTTGGTTGGGAATCTATTGATAGTGGTATACAAACACCCCATGTTCTTTTAGACCATCAAGTGGCGGAAAATAGAGGAGCATTAATTGCACAATGGGATGTTAGAGATGATTTGTTAGATATGAATATAGCAAATGATATGTTTGATACATACAGTCTTTTACTTCATGAATTATCCAAAACTAATACGGATATGTGGCAGAAAATAAGACCAGTAGATATTCCTCCGCATCAAAAGAACGTAAGAAACGAAGTTAATGATACATATAAATCATTTGATAATAAGAAATTAGTTCACGAATCATTTATAGAATCTGTAAAGAAATTTCCAAGTAATGTAGCATTAATATCAGAAGAGCAAGCGTGGACATACACAGAATTATTAGCCTGGTCTAATACAATATATGAGTCTTTAAAGGCATCAAATAACAAACAAGGTGACTTAGTTGGCATATATATGTCAAAAGGTGCAGCACAGGTTGCGGGTGCATTAGGTATATTATTTTCAGATTGTGTTTATGTCCCATTGTCTATGGACACGCCTGTTCGTAGATTGGAAGGAATAATATCGCAATGTAATATTAAAACTGTTCTTGTAGATGAAAGTTGTGACGATACAGAAATAAAAGAATATGTAAGTACTATTAGAGTAAGTACAAAGAAGGTTGATAAAACAACAAGTCTAGATCTTAGTAAAAAGTTTAAAAGTAAGCCGTCCGATTTGGCGTATATAATATTTACATCTGGAACTACAGGCATTCCAAAAGGTGTCGCAATAACACATGAAAGTGTAATGAATACACTTGTTGATATAAATGATCGCTTTAGTGTCACTGACGAAGATAAAGTTCTAGGAGTGTCCGAACTAAATTTTGATCTGTCAGTTTACGATATCTTCGGAGCATTCATTGCGGGAGCTTGTCTTGTCTTACCTGAAAATGAAAACACCAAAAACCCAATTCATCTAGTCGATCAAATCAAAAAACATAAAATTAGTGTCTGGAATAGTGTGCCTGCATTTCTAGAAATGATTGTTGAATATTGTGAGTTTAGAGATCCAGATGCAATAAAATCTTTAAAGAAGGCCTATGTTAGTGGCGACTGGGTTCCATTGAAATTGCACGAGAGATTAAATCAATTAAATGAAGGATGTGAACTTATCAGTATGGGAGGTGCAACTGAGGCATCAATTTGGTCTAATTATCACAAGGTAACACATGTCGAGGATAGCTGGAAAAGCATTCCATATGGTAAACCATTGTCTAATCAATACTTTTGTGTCTTAGATAGTTTATTAAATGATTCGCCAAATTTGGTTCCTGGAGAGTTATATATTGGAGGGAAAGGACTAGCTAAGTGCTACTACAGAGATGAAGACAGAACTCGTGATCAATTTATCACTCATCCTATATCAGAACAAAGGTTATATAAAACGGGTGACTGGGGCCGCTATCATGAAGATGGTGTGTTGGAGTTTCTGGGGCGTAAAGATACGCAGGTTAAGATTAGAGGGCATAGGATAGAATTAGGTGATATTGATTCAGCACTGGCAAGAATAGACAACGTAAGAGATGCGGTATCAATAATTAGATACGTTAATAATGTATCGAGTGATATATATGCATTTGTATCTGTTACAAACAGTAATGTGACTGAAAGCTCATTGCTAGAAAAAATTTCAGATGAAATTCCACCGTATATGATACCCAAAAAAATACTGATAATAGAGGGGTTTCCTTTGTCGGCAAATGGCAAGGTCGATAGAAAATCATTAGAAAAGATGATTACCCAGGAAGATAAAAATAAACCCATCGAAGTAAAACCCACTACAAGAATGCAGGTTCTGATATCTGATGTTTGGAAAGAGATGTTATCAATTAATAATATATATATTGATGATAATTTCTTTGAGATAGGAGGTAATTCAATAACAGTAATTCGAATGCTAAATAAACTGAGCGATCTCACGAACAAAAGGGTAGATGTCACTTTAGGTTATACACATCAAAGTATAAGAGCGTTATCCGAAGAGTTAGATAACATGAGGGAACCTGAAGCCAATACCCCGTTAATACCAATTAAGACAGGGGGTAGTGGAAAGACACTATTTTGTATCCATCCCATAGGAGGAAGTGTGTTTTGTTATAGAGACCTCGCCAAGTTATGGTCAGGTGATGTTTATGGCTTGCAATCTTTAGGTACAAACCCGGAATATAAAGCACATAACAATATTATACAAATGGCAAAATATTATATTGATTTAATCGTTGAACATAAACCAATTGGTGAAATCCATATCCTTGGTTGGTCGATGGGCGGAATGATAGCAGCCGAAATGTCTAGGCAGTTATCAAAAATTGGTCGTAAAGTAAAAGTAGTTTTATTAGATACTTGGGTTCCTAAAAAACATACTTCATTCGATGAACACTCTATAGAAAGTGATATTATGGGATTTTTCTATGACCTGAGTAATGGTGTAGAACTAGATCAATCAATATTTGAAAATGCCACTCCAAAAGAAAGTATGCGTAAAGGAATGGAGAGCTTAAATACTAAAAATGTAGATATTAATCTAGATGAATCAATATTAGAAAATTTATTTAATGTTTATACGAACAACAGTAAAGCCATCTCTGCACACGCCCCGTATACAAGCAAGTCTGATATGTTGCTATTTGTGGCAAATCTAGAAAAAGATACGCGTTTTTCACAATTGAAAAAACTATCATCTTCACACGAATGGCTATCCGCATACCCAAATATTGAAATCAAATCGATAAAGGCTAACCATTTCACAATCGTAACTAATGATGTGTTAGAAGAAATAATACACCACATAAATGAATTCTATGAAAAATAAAAACAATTCTTTAATGCAAGAAAATACAGTCTATATCTCCAATATAAATTATAGGTGTGGAGACTGGAATCCTGTTGTTGAAGCCCCTGGGATGGAGGGTGATATTGAAACAGTAACTTATTTGAATAATCTTGGCATTAATAGGTATTCAAAGCTAACAGAATCGCTTAATGAGCTGGCTGTTACATGCATAGGTGAAACCATTAATGAATCACGTATCGATGCAAGTGAATTCGACGCAACTATATTTTTCTCGACAACATTTGATACATATGAACAGCATAGTGATTTGTCACTTGCATTAAATGAATTGAAACTAAGCAATGCAATACCTTATGGTGTGTTTCATAATCAATGCGCAAATTATTCACAAGCAATCATGATGGCAAAAATGTTATGTGGTAATAATGAAGCACAGAACATATTAATAATTGGCTACGACGCATTGAATGACGATATTAGTGAGCGAGTACTACCAAGCAAAACATCAGTTTATAGTGATGTTTTTATAAGTTTTGTAGTGAGTAAAAATAAAAGTAAAGATTCATACAGAGTTGATGGAATAATGAATCGATACTTTCCCGAATTGTTAACGTACCAACCCGAAGAAGATATGTTTAAATTTATCACTGAGTATTCAAATAATTTTAAAAATGTGTGCGATGACTTGAATAATTTGTTGAGTAGAACACCATCGGACTACGAAATGTTAATTACAGCAAATTATAATACGTCTGTAGTTAGGAACCTGGCAGAACTTGCTGGATTCAAGCAAGACAAATTATATAAGTCCAATATCTCTAAGTTTTCGCATTGTTTTGCAGCTGATCAGCTGATTTCATTGAAAACATTGATTCATGATCAACCATTAAATGATAAATCTAGCTATCTACTAACTGCAGTAGGCGGATTTGTTTTATTTAATGCAATGTCAGTTACGAGGATGTAATCATGGATGCTAGTGTTTTAGCGAATAAGTTGAGTCAACGATCAAAAGAATTGTATTACGATGTGTACACGGTTTTCGACTGGCCGGATGTGCTACCACATAATGAATACTGGATGTCTCCAGAATTGTTGAGTGTTTACGGAACTGAATACGCAGATTCTCTGAATGAAAGCCAGCTAGTTAAGCTAAGTCAGCTTGAAACTATTAATATGTTTTCAATATTCGCATATGGCGAAAGTGACCTGATTCAAACAATATTAAAAAACACATTACGATCAGACTTGTCTGAGTTTAATGACTACTTGAGTCATTTTATTGATGAGGAAAATAAGCACTTATGGTTCTTTACCGAGTTTTGTAATAAGTACGATAATGGTGTAATACCAGTAAGAAATATACCAATGATTTCAAAGTTCACGATAGACATTGAGAGATTATTGTCATTTATTAGAATTATTGTTTTTGAAGAGATTGGTGATTACTATAATTATATAGTCATGAATGATGTGCGAATCACGCCATTTGTTAGAGAGATACATAAACGACATCATATGGATGAAGTAGGGCATATAGCTATAGGTTGGAAAATTGCTGAAAAGCTCCTGCGCGATATGCGATCTGTAAATTCAAAAGAAATTACAGCAGCATCAAATCACATGAGTAATTTCATGGAGAGCTCACTTCAAAGCTTTTACAATCCTGACCTATATGCACGTATAAATATAAATAAACCATATGATCTACGAAGCAATCTATTGCAACATAATGCTCGTAAAGAAAAGCACGAGAACATTCTGAATAGAATAAATATTAAATTGGATAAACTATGGGCAGGTGCCAATTAAGGCGTAAGGAAAGATATTATGTTAGTTGTATCAGTTAAAATAATAGAGTGGTTAAAAGAAAGAAAGCCAGAATTGAATGAAATTAGCCTTGATCAAAATTTAATGAATACAGGAGCATTAGATTCACTTCAATTTGTAAGCTTCCTGATGTTTATTGAACAGTTAAGAGAGAAAAAGATACCTCAAGAAGAGGTTATTCCAGATAATTTTTTAACAATTAATGAAATAATGAATACATTTTTTAATATTAAAAACGAAAACAACGGATATTTAGATGAATAAGTTAAGTGTATTTTCAGTACTATCAATTGGTATATTTTCAACTGCATTTATGGATTTTATAAATTTATGGATGTCTAAAACAGATTTAATAATGAAGTTATCACTTAATTTTTTGGGCAGAGTTGGTAGCGAATGGTTGAATGGAAATTTCATCGTAAACAATGCTATTAAAATAGGCCCTGTGTCTAATGAATATTTTATTGGGATAGCGGTACATTATTCAATTGGTATATTCTTCGCGTTATTCTATATGATGATGACAAAAATAGTATTTAAGAAAGTTAAACTTGGAAAATTGCCGCTGATGTTTGGTCTATCAACTAGCATTATTTCTCTGTTTATGCTTTTCCCATCTTTAGGTTTAGGGGTGCTTGGAAGTAAAGGACCTATAAATTTATTATATTCAAGTATATTTAATCACTTAATGTTTGGTGTTGGGTTATGGATTGGGATATGGGCAGTAGCTCGCCTAAGTACTTTTGCAAATCAGTCAGGCATTAGTGAACCAGTGCAAGATGGCGATACCAATAGTAGAGATATACCTGGGTCGTATTTTTTATCTTTATCTGCGGCACAGGCTATTTCAGCAGCAACACTTGGTGTCACATTTATGACTGCATCAATGGCACTAGTTGATATATCCGATGGGAATAAAGTATGGTCAGGTGTGCCAATTGCATTAATATTAATTGCATCTGCAATCATGTCATATCCGATAGCAAAGTATAAGGATAACCATGGTTACAAAAAATTATTAATCATTGCATTTACACTGGGATCACTTGGTGCGTTATCTCTTGCTTTTGGCCTGATAAACGAAAATATACCGATGATAGTTATATCCTGTCTTATGGTTGGTGCATCTACAGGCTCAATATTGTTAAGTAGATTTGCTGCAGCTGAAGTTGCGTCACTTGAACATCGAGGAAGAGCAATATCAATCGTAATGACAGGTGCAACACTTGGTGCAATTGGCGGTCCATTACTTATTAGTTCAATGTCAACATTCAGCGCGTTATTAGACCTGGGTAATTCATTGGCAATCATAGCAATTGCAATGTTAAATGTTATCGGTTTTTTCTTACTCAATGCGCTTGGTATAACAAAAGCAGGAAAAAATAAAAAAGCACAGGTAGACAACTCATCTATAGAGAAGCAATCTGATCTAAGTTCATCTAAATACCGAAACAAATATATATATTCCATAGGAAGTTTGTTAGGTGCGCAGGCAGCCATGGTATTACTGATGTCAGTGACACCTTCAGAGATGCACTCTCACCACCATAGTGTTGATAACATCTCTGCGGTATTAGCTCTTCACTTTCTAGGAATGTATGGAACATCATTCATTTCAGGTTGGTTAGCTGATAGGTATGGACGCTATACAGTCATAAGTTTAGGCTCACTTATTTTGACTATTTCAATGATTATTGGATACGGATCAGCTGATTTAGTAGCCATCTATTCATCACTATTCTTACTTGGTATGGGCTGGAATTTCTGTTTTATATCAGCGAGTGCACTGTTGGCAGATAATTTAAAAAGTTCCGGTAAAGGTCATATGCAAGGAATAAACGATATGTTGATGAATTTAACTTCAGCACTATCAAGTATTGGGGCCGGACTTGTACTGTCTGGATATGGGTCATCTACATTAGCAATTATTGGTGCATTTTTCGCCGTGATACCAATCGCGCTATACATAATTATATTCAGTATTAAAAGTAAAGATATGAAATTCTTTACAAATAAACTGGAGGTTAAGTAATGAGCGAATATACAAATGAAATAGCACAATTTCAGGACATGAGAAACAAGAACATAAGGAATAATAATGGCTGGCTAAGTGTTATCGGTCTTTATTGGCTAAACAAAGGTACCACTATTTGTGGTGGCTCTGAAACATCAGATATAGTCATTCCTTGTGAGCATGAACGAGTATTAAAAATCACTTTCATTAATGGAAAAATTATTGTTGAGCCATTAATAAAAATTAAAACAAATCATGGTTTTTTTAAAACAGGTGAGTTAAATAATGATCAGACAAGTAATCCTGATATTTTATATATTGATACAATATCGATTGAATTATTGAAACGACATGATAGATATGCCTTAAGAATACGAGATAAACTTAACCCTAAAATTAAATCTTTTCCAAGTCTAGAATGGCATCCCATAGATACAAAATACTGTATTAAAGGTAAGTATACAAGGCATGAGTCTTGTAGAAAGATATCGATAACTATAGCGCTAGGTGGCGAATATTTATTTGATAACCCGGGGAAGATTACATTTTCAGTACATGATCGTGAATATGAATTAGAGGCAGTTAGACAAGGGCAGTCAAATAATTTATTTATTATCTTTAAAGATGAAACTAATGGGGACACAACTTATGGTGCAGGCAGATTTTTATTTATACCATTTGACTTCAAAGATGAAGAAGTGAGTAATATTGTTATTGATTTTAACAAAACTATATCACCCCCATGCGCCTATACGAGTGCAGCCACATGCCCACTTCCACCACTTATGAATACTCTTCCAATCCGTATATATGCGGGTGAAAGAGCGGTGTTAATTGATAAATAACTGTTGTTTCATATTATAAGGACAACTAATAATGATGATTGATGATCTAATTTCCATTGTTAATAAATACCCAGAAAATATTGCGTATGATAATGGAGATAAAAAATACAGCTACAGCGGTTTGCTCTCAGGCGTTAATGATTATGTAAAATTCATGTCAGATAACAAGCTAATTAATAAATATAGGAACGAACGTATAGGTCTTATATATAACAATAGTATAGATTTTGTGTGCGTGATGCTTGCGGCTGCATATCATAATATCTCTATATGTGTTTTCGAAGAGAAACTGCCATCTAAAGAGATAATAAAAAGCTGCAATATATCTGCTGTTAAGCTAATTATGTCATGCGCGGATATTTCTGCCATTGGAGAAGAAGGAAAACTCACAGTTGTTATCGCTAAAAATGTGATAAAGAGTTCATATAATGAGAGCAGCATATTTGATTTCAAAAGGTTAAATGAAAAAAATGATGAGTATATAACTCAATTCTCATCGGGATCTACAGGTATGCCCAAAGGTGTTTTAGTAAGTCAAAAATCAATACAAGAAAGATATAGAAAGTTTTCAGCTTCAATTGGACTGAATGAGAAGGATTCAATATTATGTGTTCTTACGTTTACACATGCTCACGGCTCTGATGTTCTTTTATGGCCTTCAATCTTCTCTGGTGCAAAACTTGTAGCACCACAAGACATGCATTTAACTGGTCGAAAAATTCTTAAATATCTTGAATCAAAAGAAATCACTGTTTTTAGCTCATTACCATTACATTATGACCTGATGAATGAAGTGTCTAGTGTGTACAATTTGCAGAATCTACGGCTTTGTATAAGTGCAAGCGCACCACTTCGTGATTTAACCCGTAATGAGTTTTACAAAAAATGTAAAATAAATATAAAACAAGCTTATGGTAATACCGAATTTGGAGTTATTGCAGCATGTCCAAGTAAAAGTGATTGCGGCATGAGTGTTGGAAAAATAATACAAGGTATAGATTGGATGCTTAATGATGAAGGTGAGCTTCTTGTGAAAGGTGAAGCTGCATACTCGTCATATTTACTAAGTAACGACAATGTTAAAAAGTACAATAAAGATAAATGGTTTAACACACACGATGTTGTTGACGTGGATAAACATGGATTAATTAATATTATAGATAGAACATCGAGTTTTATAAATGTTTCTGGTAACAAAGTTTCTCCATCAGAGATTGAAGAAGAAATCAAAAAGATAAATAGCATTAATGAGGCCTGCGTGTTTGGCTGTATTCAGGATGATAGAGATGAAGCAGTAATCGCTTACGTAATTACTGATGATTCAAAATTATCTTCAGATGATATAAAGATCAACCTTAGTGAAAAACTACCTAATTATAAAATACCTACTCAAATCGAATTTGTAAAATCATTTCCAGTATCAAATTTAGGAAAATTGCTTAGAACAGAGATTAAAGAGTCACACAATAAAACTCTTTAATAATCAGAGTATTAATTTAAAAGACACGCACTTAATTTTGTACCAAGAGGAATTAAAAAATGGATAAACAAGTAACAACAATAATAGATCAAGGCATTGGAATACTGCAATGGCATCCACCGAAGAGCACTAACCCAATTAGCAAACAGTTAGAAATCGAGATTATCAGCGCATTAGACAGACTTGATTCTAATGACGATGTAAAAGTAATTCTCCTAACAGGAGGTGAAGGCAGGTCGTTCAGTGCGGGTGGAGATTTTAATGAAGTTAGAATGCTCAAAGGTGGTGAGGACGTTGAGAAATGGATAGATCGGGTATTTAATCTTTATCACAGTATTCTTAAAGTAAAAAAACTAACAATTGCAGCAATTGACAGTTACGCAATAGGTATTGGGTTTCAGATGGCCTTAAGCTGTGACATAAGAATTGCAACAGAGAAAGCTAAGTTTATTATGCCAGAGTTAAAACACGGAATAAGCTGTACGATAGGACAGTTTATGCTTGATAGGGCGTTAACTAGATCCAGCATGCAGATTATAACTTATGGTTGTGAAGAGATATCGGGTAAAGAAGCAATAAGACTTGGACTGGCTCATGAAATTATCGATGATGATAATATTGTTAAGAGCGCAATTGAATATGCTAAGAGATATGTTTCTTACCCTCTTACACCACTTCAAAGCACAAAGGGTGCATCTAATAAGCGTTATATTGAAGAATTGAACTCTGTCATAGAAGTATCAAAAGAAGTTCATAGAAAAGCCTTTGCTATTAAATCGGCTAAATCTCATTTTGATAATATTTTAAAAACTTCAACGATTGATAACAATCAAAAAGAAATTGCATAAATTATGAATACAAAATTTGGATTAATTATTAACAATACTTCAAGTGATGGAAGTATTCCCGATTGGAAAATTGAATTTCATCAAAAACTTCTTAATCACTCGTACATAGTATTTAGGAATGTAACATTCGATAACACAGAAGAGATGATCGAATTCTCTAAAACTATAGGTGACACAGTGGAGTATGCCTTTGGAAAAGTTTTAGATATTAAAAATGAAGGGAAGGGGAAGCAAACACAGCTGTCTAATAGAGCAATGTGTATTCATCAAGATTCAGTTCTACCAGATGCCTTTGCCGATATAATAATGCTCTACTGTCGAGCCTCTCCGAAAAAGGGTGGAGAGTCACTTCTTTGTGATAATAGAAAGTTTTTAGAAATACTTAAGAATGAAGATCAAGAGCTATATGACTTCTTCGTTAACACAAAAGTTAAATATATGAATCATACGCCAGAATATTATTCTGGAGACTTTGATGACAATGAATGGATAATTAAGAATTCAATGAGAAAACATGGGGTTCTTAACATTGATATGCCGTATTTTGCATTTAATGATTTCAGGGATCCTTTACGAAATTTCACTGCTATATTTGATGGGTTAAGCGAGGAACAAAGTGATTCTTATATGCAAAGGCTTGATAACATTATTCGCAGAGAGGATGTTATGGTGGAGCATAATTTAGAAGTTGGTGATTTAATTATCGTAGATAATAGTCTAGTTTCACATGGTAGAAATGGATATCCTGAATCAGAATATAGACAGTTGAGTCGTGTTCAAATCGAAGTCAGAAAATCTATGAGTCAAAGACTTAAAAACAATGAAGAAGAGGAGCTGGTCTGTTGAAATCTAAACTAAGGACAATGTTCTCACATTATCAAGAGCCACTATATATTGGCGCATTCAGTTCATGCATCGGAAACTCGGTACATGAAATAAGTGAATTAAATCGTTTATCCGAAGATGAAAAATTATTGGATTTTTTAACTAACATGGGGCTGCACCAATATCGATCATCTGAGATGTCTCCGGCTCAATTAGCTTATGAAAGTGCTAAAAACACTATAACTAAATCTGGTTTAGAACCATCGGATATTGATGCGGTAATTTACGTAACTGAGAGCCTGTGGTGTACCGAGTGGTATAGCACAGATCATAATCATCTCCTTGAAAAATTGCATCTTGAAAATTCATATATGATTGGAACATTTTTAAGAGGCTGTTCAAATATACATACTGCATTGAGAATAGCATCGAATATGTGCATTACAAATGAGACAAGTAATGTGCTAATCATAACATCAGATCAGGCAGAAAATGACGACTTACGACTGGTGCCACCCAATATTGGCGTAACTAGTGATGGGGCTGCAAGTTTTATTCTAAGTAAGAGTGTAGAAATTTCCGAGTTTAGGATTTTATGTAATTCACAAAGTGCAATACCATCGATGTATAAGTTAGACGAAAGTGTTCAATATATGAAATTTATGAAATGTATTGGTGATGGATTGTCTGCGTGTGTAAATAGATGTACTGATGAAACAAAAATCATGCTTAACGATATGAAATATTTTGTAATGAATAATTACAATAAATCCGTTGTAAACATGTTTTCATCAATAATTGAAGCTTCTGAGGAAAAGTTTGTAACTGATAATATATCCAGATATGGTCATTGCTACTCATCTGACAATGTTTTAAATATTATGCATCTTATTGAGAATAATAACATTTCTTCGGGTGAGATGATTATGAATATTTCTTCAGGCCCTGCATCCTGGGGATCTTCTATATTGGTGAAAGAATAAATCATGAACACTAGTAACGATAAAATCAGCATATTTGATAAGGTCTGTTCTGCTATAAATAAATGCATACAATCTTCTAATGATGTCAAGTTAGAACCTGCCACAAAACTTCGAAATGCACTAGTATCTAACTCTATAGATTTCATAAGAATATTTACGATTTTAGAAAATGAGTATGATGCCGACTTGATTGATGATACTGCTGGTGAAGAAGTTATAGAATCAATAGACACACTTGTTGACTTCGTACACTCAAAATTACAATAGATAATACAATATCAGGGATTTATATAAATGCTTTCTTCTACAATTTTTTTTAAGAATAAAATATCTTCAGATACAGCACGTAAAGTGGGACTAAAACTTTCACCTTATGGAGATAACATTAATATATTTAATATTTCGTCAAATATGCAGGCAGTATTTAATGACAACAATACATTGATATCCAATTTTTATTATGAGTCAGCTGATAACTCAATGATTTTAATTGGGCATGTACAAAACATAAGGGCTATAAAAGAACACTTTGTAGGTGAAGATGCTTCAATAACATCTACAGATAATATGTTATTCATTAAAGAGTGTTTTGATCGATATGGTGATGATTTTACGAAATTGTTAGAAGGGCAATTTGTACTAATTAATATCAACCATAATTCAAGGAAAATCAGAATATTCCCTAGCTCTACGGGCCAGCTTCCAATATTTTTACTACGCGGTGAGACAAATATTTTAACAACTGAAATTAAATCAGTAGCTGGTACTGCAAATATAAAATTGAAACCACTCACATTGCTGAAGCTACGTGAGGACAACCCTAATAATCACGTTGTGTATGAAAATATAGTTAGGCTGCCTTCAGGAGCATGGTCACAACTATCTAACGAAGGCGAGTATGAGTTTTCTGAAGAATGTACAATGATTCCACAAGATACTCAGATTAGCATGAGCTCATCTAAATCAGGCGTTGAAATGGGTAACCTGTTAGAAACAAGTGTGCGAGAGTGTTTAGAGGTATCTACTGGAGACACATACATAACATTATCGAGTGGATTAGACTCTGCTTTAATTACAAGTCTGGCGCGTAATTCCCGCTTCCCGTTTACAACATGCTCTATTGGAACAAATGATTGCAATGAGTTTAAAGGTGCATTAGAAACTTCAACACTACTTAATGTCAAGCATGAACAGCGTTTAGTTGATCCAGATAATTGGCTCGATGGTATTATAGACGCCGTATATTATAATGAAATATTTGATGGAATTTCTGCTGAAATTCAGTCACCTCTTGCCTGTCTTTATAAAGAATTGAAAGGAAAAGCAGGCTCTGTGCTTTCTGGCTACGGTGCGGATTTATTATCTGCAGGCATGCTGGATCCTTGTACGGATAAAGCAAAAATTAATCAATTATGTGCGGCATCAATTCGAAGATCACTCTGGACTCTCGAATTTTCCCCTTTTCTTGCCTCGAATTCAGGTATTCAGATTCATCATCCATTCTGGACTTCAAAACTAATTAGGGTGGCTATGCTTATACCATCTGATGTTAAAATTGTTAATAATATTGTTAAAAAATTTTTACGAGATTGGTCAGTTGAACATAATGTTCTGCCAGAATTAGTAGCTGGAAGAAAAAAACTAGGCATTCATGAAGGGGCGGGCGTTGATGCTTATTTTTCTAAGATTGTAGGTTCAGAGAGTGCAAAAGATTATACAAAGAAAGATAAATTTATTTACCAAGTGTTTGAAAAATTCTTTGCCCAAGGTCTTGAGCGAGAAGAATTGAATAGAGACATGTTGAATAAAATTATTTCACAATGTTAGGTGTATTTATACAACTCAGTATTTTAATGCCTCAGAGTATATGTTAAAATTGATGACTTATAAACTATCTGCTTTGGGAAATAATGTGAGAGAAGTATTGAAAGGCCAAAATATATTTATTGATGACGAATCAACAGATATTGTATTAATAAAAAATGGTCGAGGTGAAAACATTGAAGTTAAGCCTGATTTTAGCTTCGTACCTAATGGCATACAAGGAATGGCAAGTCACATAGGTGTTGCTGTAGATACAAGCGCATTAGATTTCTCAGTTATATTATTAAAAAATTCATGCTTAGCTTCTGCTGTTTACACAAGAAGTTTATGCGTGAGTCCGGCAATTATCTTTGATCGCAAGAATACAAATAAAGGTTATATTAAGCTTATTTGCGTCATAAGTAAGAATGCGAGTGTTTTTACCCCTAGAGCTGAAGCAGATATAGATAAAATTGTAAAATCTCTAGCAGAAGAATTCAATGTTAGTATTGATGAAATATTAATTTCATTCACTGGAATAATTGGGAAAGCACTTCCAACTGAAGTGATTGTTAACAATATTAATGGTTTATCGAAATTACTTTCTGATAATGCACTAGAAAGTATCTCGGAAGCAATTTTAACAACTGATAAGAGGCCTAAGCAGGCTTCAATTAAATATGATGATGTAATCATTACTGGTTATGCAAAAGGGGCTGGCATGATAGAGCCCAATATGGCAACGCTTTTAGTGTACTTATATACAAATGTTAAAGTATCAAAACAAATTTTAGATTACGCGCTTAAGACTGCGGTTGATTTATCATTTAACTCCTTAAGTGTAGATAGTGACACGAGTACAAGTGATACAGTTTCACTGGTTTCTACTGAAGAGGTAGATATAGTAGGTAACGAGAACAAATTTCAGCAAGCTCTAAATGCTGTTTGCATTAAATTAGCACGAGATGTTGCTATGGAAGCAGAAGGTGCTACTAAATTACTTGAAGTAATAGTGAATATCCCTACAAGCCAAGAAGATGCTAGGTTTTTTGCTAAAAAAATTGTTAATTCACCTCTAGTCAAAACAGCAATTCATGGGAATGACCCAAATTGGGGGCGTATAGTTATGGCTATCGGAAAGCCGGTGCCAGGCTCACCATTATTAACAATTAGCCCTAACCAAGTTGAAATTTCAATTCAAGATACTTCTTTATATAAGAATGGCTTGAGTATTGAAACAGACTTAGATGAGCTATCAAATCAGATTAAAGCATCCACCAATGTTAAGATTGAAGTTACTATAGGAGCTCCTACACATACAGCAACAGTCTGGGGTTGTGATCTTTCAGCAGAATACGTTAGAGAAAATGCTGATTATTCATCATAATGAATAATGTATGGATACAGGAATAATACAATCATCGATAGATAGCTGTCTTGAATTTGAAAGTGTAGACACTTCAAAAATAATTAATGTTTTTATTCTAGATACAAAAGATAGATGCAAAGATGATATTGATTATTACCGCTCTTTCTTAAATGTCGATGAATTAGAAAAGTCTAAACGCTTCGGATTTGAGGAAGATAAAATAAGTTATATCGCTTCACATGCATTATTACGATTTGTTTTATCTCGTTATTTAAATCAAGCGCCAAGAACATTAGAGTTTATTATTGGTAAATTTGGGAAACCAGATTTACACCCTCGACATAATTCCAGTTTAAAATTTAATCTTTCTCATACCCAAGGATTAGTCGGCTGTGCAGTAGTTTTATCAGGAAAACTTATTGGCTTTGATGTTGATAAGAAAGACGAAAAATTTCTAGATATCATTGAGCGTTTTTCTAAAGATGAAATTCATAGATTAAATAATCTAAATCGAAAAAACAAAATTAAGTTTACATCTAAATTGTGGTCACTTAAAGAATCATACCTAAAAGCTATTGGTGTTGGACTTACTTGGCCACTTAATAGTTTTAGCGTTAAGTATATTAAAAATGAATTTCACATCTTTACACATTCCCAGAAACTTCATCCTAATCTAAAGTGGAAACTATATTCTCTAGATATTGATGAGTATGTATGCGCGATTGCTGTGCAAAAATCAAATTCACCATATCAGTTGAATGTTGTTAAATGTTCATAATATAAGGAGATAAATACAAAGTGTGTAGTGGTCTAATAGCACCCGACACTTTAATGAGAGGTGATACCTATTAAATATTCGGTGCAAATGGTAGGTCAGATTTACGTGCAATTTAACATGCTTGTGATTACTGTTGGTGGTATTTCTAAACTTCTTCTTGGTGCGTGCCCGTACACCGGCTTCTTGCATCAATTGGAGCGCCTTTTTGCGACTCACATGATAACTTAACGACGGTGTAAATAATTCTGTGTAACTGCCATTTTTAAATGTAGTCAGTTAATCGTTCTTCAAACTCAATCATAAACCGATTCAGTGCAGCTTTCCAATTTCTT
>Ga0316205_10001835_pt1 | contig 24420 bp, 19 predicted proteins | sample 3monthpyrite_MG_FD_204941 | JGI IMG/M metagenome (GOLD analysis project Ga0316205, IMG submission 204941) | Microbial mat bacterial communities from mineral coupon in-situ incubated in ocean water Damariscotta River, Maine, United States -... | ecosystem: Environmental > Aquatic > Marine >... | reverse complement strand
CGCGCTGCACCAGAAGCTGGATGCGGAAGGGTTGGGTCGGGTCGAACCCGCTATCTGCGGGAATCTTGAACAGGTCTGCCTCGTTGAAGGCCGGAGCCCCCTCGGCGGCGATTGTATTGATCCGCTTGTGCATCCGGTCGCGAAAACGGACCGAGACGTCGTCCTGGATGAGGACGATCCGGTCGAAGATGCCGCCCCGAACATACCCAGAGCCTTTAAAGGAATAGAGCCCTCGCCCCACAATGGCGACAGCGTGATCGCCCTCTTCCAGCCAGCTATCCAAGTTTTCTGCGACGGCATCCCCCAGCAGCGCCCGCCCGATAGCGGGTTGCGATACAAGCGCTGCCTGCATCTCAATGAAGGTGGTCTCGGGCGCTTCGGTCAGGGCGCGTTTGCCTGCGCGCGGGTCTTCCATCGCCGCGAAAGCAGCATTGATCTGACCCACATCCAACGACAGTCGGCGCAGCGTGCCATCGCCCTCAAGTGTCATCCAGTCAGTGGCGGCTTCTGCATCCGGGTTGATTTCGTACTGTGGCCCTGTGCCCGCCTCCTTGACAACCAGCCCGCCCAGCCCAAGTTGGCGAGCAACTTTCAGGCCTGCGCGGACAATGGAATCGTCGATCACCATGATTGTCACGGTCGCGCCCGAAATAATGTCGAGCTTGTGCGCCGAGCCACCAGATTCAGCCTCGGCTACCAAGTCAAGGCCACGGTAATTGGCCACCAACGCCTTCACCTTCTTATCGGGAATACCGATCAGGACGATTGGCTCGGAGTGTTTCACCAGCTGCACCCCGATCACCTGCGCCGCGTCATCGACGGCGACCATGGTGTGAATCGGCTTGCCCGAATATCCGGTGGTTGAAACATAGTCGGACGTGACAAATGCCCAGCCAATGCGTTCCCCGCCCTTGAGGACTTGAACCGCAGGCGCGTCTGGATGGGTGGCACCGAAGGCGTCGGCCCCCTCGACCAATTCCCCAACCTGGACGTCAGGCAATAGTTTGGACAGCACCGATTGCGCTGCAGCGGGAAGCCCACCTAGGAGCATCATCGCAACATATGCCATGATTTTCAGGAAGTCGCGGAGGGTTGTCATGCGGTGGCGCCCTTGAACAGATGTCGCCCGTCACCGCGCAATTTAAGGGTGCTAAGACGCTGATCGGTTTCGATCAGGCCCGGCGTGGTTGGCATCGAAACGTGCATCACCGGGGAGTCGCGTGGCATGAGGCGGGTATCTGGTTTTCGGTAGTTTTGGGCAGGCCCAACAGGGTCTCCACCTGCACCGGTGAACACGGTTTTCGCAGTGCCACTAGCACAACCCTCAATAGAAAAGACTGCGCCCCGAGTGCCCGCAATGGCCATATTCAACGCGCCTTGCAGAGTAAGGCATACGACCAGCAGCGGCTTGTACAGAAGGTGAATTGCAGTCTTCATATCCGCGCATCTATCAACGACCCAAGCCGAGTTCTTTGTCCTAGCGCAAAGAGCTCCGATTCAACTGGGGTTAACGGTAGTGTCCTCCCGCACAGCCATCAGGAACGACAGCTCCAGAACAGAGCTGCCGAACTGGTTGATAGGGCCTGACCGCGTTGATCAACCGCGCGCCACAAGTGGCACCTTCGTCCATTTACCCAAACGTATGTCTCATCCACATTGCAACCCGCGCTAGCTGCGATGCCGGGCATAATTCCGCTTTCGGTTCTCCGGGCTGAACTTTGAACCCAACGATAAACGGTAGCTGCATCAAGCGAAACCTCACGTTTCGGTAGGAGCCGCACATCGCGATACGATAGCGGGTATCGGCAGTACCAGCGTATAGCTTACAGGATCGCATTCTTCGGAAAGCGTTGATGGTTGAAGGAGATGCGACGCCGCATATCAAACCTCATTCTCAAGGAAATGGGCAGCATGCAGGACGGCTGAAAGTAAATGCGACAGAACCGTTGCAATTGAGGTATATTGCCGTCATTGGCTGCCAAAGTGGCGGAATTTTATCCATAAAATATATTTCTATTTGTTTAATAACAATTAGTTAGATCATTTTTCCCACTTCCTGAAATCTTCCAACATCCACCAGATTTAGCACAAATTTGAGCCATAATTCGCCTGTAGCTTTTATCCAAAGACGTGCTGGAGAAGGGGCTAAGACTATGAATGTAATGTTGGATACCGCACTTAGGGTGCGGAAGGTTGAAAGAACCAAGACGCCGCTCCGGCTGGTGTTGGACAACGTTAAGACTAAGGCAAGGTTTGAGAATATCGCAGTCGTTGGCTTGGGCTATGTCGGCCTACCGCTGGCCGTCTGTCTTGCCGAGCAGTTCAACAAAGTTGCGGGGTTTGACATTTCCGAGCAGCGCATCGCAGAGATCAACCACGGTCACGACGCGACGAATGAGATTGACGCCACCGCGTTGCTCGGCTCTGGCCTGACCGCGAGCACAACAGCATCGAGCATGGCCGACGCGTCATTCTTCATCGTCACGGTTCCCACGCCAATCAACGACGCAAACCAGCCTGACCTGTCGCCGCTTCAGTCCGCATGCAGCATGATAGGCCCTCACCTGAAAAAAGGTGATGTAGTTGTGTTCGAATCCACGGTCTACCCAGGCGTGACAGAGGACTTCTGCGCACCGATACTCGAGAAAATTTCGGGCCTGACAGCTGGCACGGATTTTGGCTTGGGCTACAGCCCGGAGCGGATCAACCCAGGCGACAAGGTCAACACGGTTGAGAACACCATCAAAGTTGTGTCCGGCGATAGCGCTGAGACCCTTGAACGTGTCAAAGCGGTTTACAACACAGTGATCAAAGCCGGGCTGCATGTCGCCCCAACGATCAAGGTGGCTGAAGCCTCCAAAGTTTTGGAGAACACACAGCGCGACATCAACATCGCCTTGATGAATGAAATGTCGCAGATCTGCGACAAGGTCGGCATCGACACCAACGAGGTGATCGAATCCGCTGGCACGAAATGGAACTTCCTGAAGTTCACCCCCGGCCTTGTTGGCGGGCATTGCATTGGTGTTGATCCATACTACCTCGCTTCGCTTGCCGAAAAGGTTGGTCATAACCCTCAGGTTATCCTCGCCGGGCGTCGTACCAATGACGGTATGGTTCGCCACGTCGCCGAAGCGACGTTGCGCATGTTGATCGAGAGAGGTGGCGACGTTCGCAGCATGCGCGTTGGCGTCTGCGGGATCAGCTTCAAAGAGAACGTGCCAGACATCCGCAACTCCAAATCCGTGGAAGTAGTCGAGGCCCTGCGCGGCTACGGCATTACCCCATTGGTACATGACGCATATTGCTCCCCCGATGTGGCGAAAGCCGCCGGCGTCGAGCTTTGCACCGCTGACGAAATGTCCAATCTCGACGCAATGGTCTTAACGACTCCACACGATGACTACGTCGACAACCCATATTTCCTTCGGAAAATTCAGAACGACGGCATTCTCGTCGACGTGAGAGGGGTCTTCCGCAGCACCAAAGAGGCACAGGCGCTACGTTACTGGTCACTCTAAAAACCTAACAACTCGCGAAAGGGGCTCGCGCAATGTTTACAATCACACCTATTGGGTCTTGCCGTATCACGACACCGCTACGTCGTGGCCAAGATGTCCACGGATTCAACCTGAACATGGACCGTTGCTACGGCTACTGCCATTCACCGGCAGAGGCGGTGCAGATGGTGCGCTTCATGCAGGGATCCGCTGACATTCCGCATGATGTGTGGCCATTGGTCTCTCGTAAGCACGAACTGGCGACAATCGCGGCCAATGATCATACTCCGTCAGACCTGTATGTCGTCGAGCTTGCATCTGCCAAACAGGTCACCATTGACGGCGTGTCAATCCAGCTAAACTATCTAAGCGCGACCTTCCCCGAGTTCTTCGCAGATATGGTGCGCGCGCAAACGTTCTGGGCGCTTGCTGAAACTGGTGACAGCGCCGGGATGACAGCTTTCCTGGACCAGCATTGGTCCGCAACGCCCGAACAACAGGCGGATGCGCAGACGTTGGGCAAGTTGCAGTTGCGGTTTGTGACCCGCGAAGGGCTTCGCCAAGATATTAAAACGCTCACCGAGATGCTGCCAGACGTGCTGTTTGTCTCGCATGTCGATGCGTGCAAACAAGACGGCCTGCCCATTAGATCACGATCGAACTTTATCCAAATGGTTGCGGAAGAAGCCGAACTGGCTGGCTGTAATTTCTACAATCCAACGACGCTGATGGATGAGTTTGGGCAAGCGGCAGCAATCGAGGATGAAAGCGCGGGACTTGCGCATTTCACCGACGCATTCGCGAATGGGATCATGGACGACTGGATGCGCTCTATTATCGCGCCCAAGACCGACGGCGCCGTGCAGCAGAGTGCGTCTGGCGTGCTTGAGCGGCATTTGCAGCCTCAGATTTCTGCCGCATGTAACAGCGGCCAGTTTGTCAGAACGGGAGCCCGCCTACAGTCGCTGTCTCAAGGCGGGGTAGAGGTGCAAACGCTGTTGGACAAGATGATGAAGGCCCAAGCGCACGCCAAAGCCAATTTTTTGAACGAGATTCAAGACAACGAGGATTTGAGCGCTCACGACCGCACTCAGCTTGTTGTGAAAGCCAGTAGGCTTGGCCTGTTTGACGAAGCCTTGAGACTTGCCGAAAGTGCGCCAGCTGGACTTGCGGATATACCTGTCCATGTGGTGATGCAGCTAGGCGACCTTGCCAATCAGGCGGGCGACACCGATACAACGATCAAGGCCTTTCGGGCCGCAGCGTCGCGCGGCCAGGCCCGCGCCTGCGCCGCGCTGACAGCGTTGTCCATCGCGCAGGAATACGATGTATTGGGCGACTTTACGCCCGACCAGCGGGCAGCATTTCTTGCACAAGCATCCCCAGCCAACAGGTTGCAAATTTTGCAGCTGAATGGTGCGTCATTTACCGAATCCGTCACGAAGGCGACCGGCCCGAACGAGGCAGAAGAGACCGTCTCACGCTTGGCAGACACCCACGGGATTGGGTACGCGGCCGAGGTCCTGGCGAGCTGGCGCGAACACCAAGGCACCGACCGCGTTACTGATAAGGCGCTCGTCTCCATTCTGGAAAGCTGGGTTTCCGCCGCGCTGAGCTTTGGCGAACGCATCAACCGAATTCACGGGTTGAACGCGGTTCTATTCGCGGCACCGCGTCACCGCTCTGCGCGTGTTGCGATGCAAGATCTCCGCAAGGAACTGGCGCTGCTGATCCGTGCTGCGGGTAAAGAGGGCGACATTGATGCACTGGATGCGCTGTCGGCCGACGCGGCGGCCCTTACAACCGAATTGCCAGAACTCGACCTGTGGCGCGCCAGATTGCGGTTCGGCTTAGGCGAGTATGCAACGGCGCTGGAACTAGGGCAATCTGCTGCGGCATTTTTACCGGAAAAGATCAACGTGTGGGTCTTGCTGATGCGCGCGGCGACCAAGGCAGATTACCCTACAGAAGCCGTTGAATTCGCAATGAAAGTAATTGGCCTCACATGCCCCAAAACCCAAGCGTTGAAGTCAGAGGCCGAAGCCGTCCTGCACTCCCATGCGGTTGGAGTGTAAGCGATGCGAAACCTGTCTCAAATCCTGAATTTCGCGCCTGATGCACCGGCTTTTCCAAGGGCCTTCTCGGAAGAGGTCTATGAAATGAGCCGGACCATCGTTAACCCGGAGACCGCCAAGCAAGTCTTCAAGAAGCTGGAGCCACTCCTCAAGGACTACCGCGCAAACCAGTCGATCGCGATTGCCTGCGGCTTGCTACTGGAAAAGCAACGCCACGAGAGCGGCATGCGGGGCGTTTGGGACGAGCTTCGCGACATGTACCCTGACGACCTGACCGCATTGCGCATGTTGATGCGCTGGTATCGCCGCGAACAAAACACCAATATCGGAATCGAGCATATCAACGAGCTTTTCCCCGAGAGTTGGCACAGCCTGGAACAGGCCAACAAAGCTATCCTTGGATTGGGCGAGCTAAAGGCTTGGGATGAAATCGACCGGATCATGTCGTCAATTTTGATCTTCCATTCGGAAGACCGTGCAGTCCGGATGAAATACGTCAAGATCCTGAACGAACAATCACGGTTCGCTGACGCGACCCGGGTCGCGTCACATGTCGAGGGTCAAGATAGAATGGGTGAAGCCTCGCGCGCACTGCTTGGGTCGGTCGCCCGATGTGCCGAAACGCTAAAAAAGCACGATCGGATTGACGCGGTTGACGCAATCACCGACATAATCGCGCTGGCTGACGCGCCGCGTGCGTTCACCAAATCGGACCGCGTGGTCTTCTTCACCGGTCAGCTTGGGACCGGCGGAGCGGAGCGGCAAATGACCCGCATTGCCTGCGCCTACCAAGACCACAGCAACAAGGCGCTACCGCTTGGTATTGCGCCAAAGGTCTGGGTCAAACATGCGACCGCTTCCAGTGGCGCGGATTTCTACCTGCCGCAGCTGAAAGAAGCAGGGGTTTCGACAAGCGTTTTGTCTGAAATGGCCGAGGTTCCGTTGGGCGCTCTTGAGGGGTTGTCCGACGAGTTGAAAGAGCTTCTAGAGCTGCTGTCCCCAGATGTGCTGCGCCACACCTGCTTGCTGTATTCGATGTTTCGCGAAGACCAGACCGACGTCGCATATTTATGGCAGGATGGCGGGATCGTTCAATCCGCAATTGCCGCCGTTTTGGCCGGTGTGCCGCGTATCGTGACGTCCTTTCGCGGGCTTCCACCCAACCTGAGACCGAACCTGTTCCGAGAAGAGCTGCCGGTGCTTTACACGGCGCTTGCCCGCCTGCCCCACGTCACCTTCACAGCCAACAGCCAGAAAGCTGCCACCGCATATGAAGAATGGCTTTCCTTGGAAACCGGCGAGGTTGTCGTGGTTCCAAATGCCATTCCGGCGGTTTTGCCAGATGGCGACGACACCGATCACGCCTACTGGTCGGAGGTTGTCAACGCATCTGCTGGTTGCACCAAAACGGTTCTCGGAGTGTTTAGGTTTGACAACAATAAACGCCCGCTCGAATGGATCCGCGCTGCGGCCCGCTCCATCGGGGCGCGCGACGACACACGGTTCGTCATGCTTGGCGGCGGTGCACTTTATGGCGATTGCGCGGCCTTGATCGAGGAATTAGGGCTTTCTAACCGCATCTTCCTTGCCGGCATTCGCAGCAAGGTCGGGTTTTATATGCACCGCGCCGACCTGCTGGTGCATCTTGCCGAAATGGAAGGCCTTCCGAACGTCCTTATCGAGGCACAGCTTGCCGGGACGCCGGTACTTGCGACCCCAGCTGGTGGAACGGACGAAGTTGTGTTTGACGGTGTGACAGGGCTTATTCTGTCCGCGGCTGATGTAGTACCCGAGGTCGAGCTTGATGACACATTGGAAAAGCTGCTCGCTGACGAAGATAAGCTCGCACGGCTTGGTGCCGCCGCGATGGCGCAATCCGGCGACCGCTTTTCTGTCGAAACAATTCTTGGCCGTACGACTGAGATTTTTAATTCACTAAGACTGGACACCTAAATGAGAACCGTTTTCGTCACCGGCACTGCTGGCTTCATTGGCTTTCACCTCGCCAAGCATTTGCTGGACGAGGGCTTCGCCGTTGTCGGCTTTGACGGCCTCACCGACTATTACGACGTGGAACTTAAGAAGAAGCGCCACGCGATCCTTGAGCAGAACCCGAACTTCCGTGCCCATATTGGCATGCTGGAAGATCACGCTTTGCTGTCGAAGGTTGTGGCAGAGGCCAAGCCGGACGTTATCGTCCATCTCGCGGCCCAAGCCGGTGTGCGCTACAGCTTGGAAAACCCTCGTGCCTATATCGACACCAACCTGACGGGCACGTTCAACCTCATGGAAGCCGCGCGCGAAGCGGAGGTGGGGCATTTGCTTATGGCGTCGACCTCCTCGGTTTATGGTGGCAACACGTCAATGCCGTTTGAGGAAACCCAAAAAACCGAGCTGCCGCTGACGCTTTACGCCGCGACTAAGAAGGCGAACGAAGGCATGGCCCATTCCTATTCGCATCTGTGGCACATTCCCACGACCATGTTCCGCTTTTTCACGGTTTATGGCCCCTATGGTCGCCCCGACTTGGCGTTGTTCAAGTTCGTACGCGCAGCGCTCGCTGATGAGGCGATTGACGTCTACAATCACGGCAAAATGACGCGTGACTTTACCTATGTCGACGATCTGGTACACGCGATCCGTCTGCTTATTGATGCCGTTCCGCCAAAGCCCGATGCCGGAGTCGCTGCCGTTCCTGGTGACAGCCTGAGCCCGGTCGCGCCATTCCGCACGATGAATATCGGCAACGGCACTCGCATCCCGCTGATGGATTTCATTTCCGAGATCGAAGACGCGCTTGGCAAGCCGATCAAGAAAAACATGATGGAGCTGCAAAAGGGCGACGTGCCGGGCACATGGGCCAACACCGACTTGCTGGAAGCACTGACCGGATACCGCCCCAACACCACTACGAAAGAAGGCATCCGCCAATTCGTTCAGTGGTATCGCGAATATTACGCGGCCTAAGTCATGATTTTGTCCCAACATATCACCCCCCCAAACGTGTTCGAGAGGATCGCTGTTTTGATGGAACGGGAGCGCAAAACGCGCTTTTCCGGGGGCAAGTTGGGTTATCTTTGGGCCTATATTACGCCAGTTGTTTGGATTGCCTTGATCGTGGCGCTGTTTTGGGGTCTGCAAAGAACCCCGCCTATCCACGTGAGGACTGAAATCTTTATCGCAACCGGCATTTTGCCTTATCTGGTTTTCCGCCAGACGGTGACCGCGCTAAGCCGCACGCTTACAGCAAGCCGTTACCTACGATATCTTCGCCCCGTCTCAAACAACGACATTATGTTGGCCACAATGATGCTGGAAGCCTTCAATATGCTAACCTCTATGGCGTTGATCTTTGGGGGCGTCACGTTGATATTTGGTAGCCTTCCACCGGAGTCATTGCCGGGCGTCGTGTTTAGTCTGGCCTTGGCATGGGGCATGGGCTGTGGCGTCGGGCGGTTCGTCGCCGCGGCCGGGTTGCTCAGCGATACATTTGCACGCGCTGTCCCCTTGTTGCTGCGCCCGCTCTTCTGGCTCTCGGGGATTTTCTACACGGCGACGGACTTGTCGCAAGAGGTGCAGGACCTGCTTTGGTATAGCCCCTTTCTTCACATAACAGAACTGGTTCGCCAGTCGTATTTCCTTGGCTATAGCTCTCCGATTGCGTCGGTCTGGTATCCAATTGCCGTGGCTGCCGCCTTCTTTTTAGCATCGGTTCCGCTCGAAGTCTTTGCAACACGGAGGCGCATCATGCGTGGCAGGCTATGATTGCGCTTGAAAATGTCAGTCTGCTGAAGCCGGGATTTCGTCACCGTGAGCCAATTTTGCAAGACGTAAACATGGTCTTTGGCTCGGGCGAACGGGTTGGAATACTTGCGGCTCCGGGGTCGGGGAAATCCTCTTTGGCGCGGCTGCTTGCAGGCATCGACCAACCCGACCACGGCACTGTGCGCCACGAAGGCAGGATCAGCTGGCCCATTGGGTTTGCCGGATTTCTTCATCCACACCTGACTGTATCAGAGAACATCAACAACTTCGCGCGGCTTGTGGGTATGGCCCCTGAGGCCGTGTCGGCGTTTTGTTGGGACATGTTTGGGCTCGCATATGGCCCAACAAAAATGATGCAGGATCTGTCGCCCACCCAACGCGCGTTGTTGGCTTATGCCTGCGCTTTGTCCGTCGAGGGCCCAGCAACATGGATTGCAGACGAGACAATTACAGTCGGCGAACCCGGCGACCGCCGCGTTTGTGACGACGTGCTGGCCGAGCGCCTCAATGTCGGCGGGCTGGTGTTTTTGTCACGCAACGCGCGCCAACTGACCGCATATTGCGATAGATTTCTTGTTCTCATCAACCAGCGACTGGTACCATGTGACGACCTTGCAGTTGCACAAGAGGCGCTTGAATTGTCAAAATTGACGCGCCTTGAGCTGGAAATGAGGTGCGGGCATGCCTAATTCGGAACCAACTGAGTCCTCTGAAGACGAGCGGATCAAGGCGTGGCGAGCTGAACGGGCGCGCATCGCGGAAGCGGATAAAGCGCAGCGTATTCTGCAAAAGCAGGCCGAAAACACTCATTCAGCGCAGGTCGCCAAACACAATAAAGCCGCTGCGGCTCTCACCTTGTTGTCGTCCGCGCAGCCTGTAGCCAGCGCTGCCTCACCCCCAGCCGCCGAAACGCGCACCGTGCGAGGACCGAGCCTGGTTGCCAGGCTCGGGAACAGGACGCTGTTCTTCGCCATTGTTGTCACCCCCGTGCTGATCGTCGCCTTCTATCTGTTCGCAGTGGCAACCCCGCTCTATGAAGCGCGCTCGGTCATCGCGATTACCAAAGCCGCAGAGACCGGAAATGCGTCCCGCTCCGGCCTGCTTGGCGGCGTTCAAGGGCCTTCGAACTTGTCCGAGGTGTTTCGCGCCCATTCCTATGTCCAAAGTCAGGCGTTAATGGACGCCTTGGAAGCGGAGTTGGGTCTTATCACCGAATTAAGCGGGTCTGCCATTGATCCGGTAAAGCGGTTGCGGACTATCCCGGCATTGTCGCTGAGCAAAAGCACCCAGTTTGGCCGGTACGTGGAGTCGTCGGTGGACATTCAAAGCGGGCTTTTGACCCTCTATGTGCGGGCACCCAGTGATGAACAGGCGATTGCCATTTCCGACGCGGTGCTGCGCCACACCGAGAAACAGGTCCACGCGTTGGGGCAACAGGTTTTTGACCAGCGCCAAGCACATGCAACGAGCGTGCGCATGGACGCCGAACAGCAGGTGGCCGAGGCACAGGCGGCCCTTGTCGCCCTACAGATCAAGTACCAAGAGGTTGATCCAAGAAACCGTGTTGAAAGCATTTACACCACGATCAAGGATCTGGAAGCCGAAGCGCTTAGGTTGAACAGCGAAGTTCAAAGGGCTGAAATTACAGGTATTGGCGACAGCGTGCAGACGCGGCAAACAGCGGCGCTGGAGGCACGGATCAGGCAACAGATAGCGGATGAGCGCGCCGGTCTTGTTGCGTCAGACGGGACATCTGCGGGGTCTCTGAACACTTTGTTGATGGAGTATGAACTTGCGACCTTGCAGCTTAGCTTGGCGCGTGACGCCGTCCAGACAGCGCTGAAATCGCAAGTCGAAGCCGGACGTCAAGCGGCGCTCCACCGCAGCCTGTTTCAGGTCGTTGTGCCGCCAAGAACGGCGCAGATTGCGGCTTACCCTCGGATACCCGGAACGCTGGCGTTGGTCACAATAATTTGCCTCGCTCTGTTTTCTGCTTTGACGATGTTTCGCTCCGCTCGAACCTGATCGTCGCTTGGGCCGTGGTCGGCAGTTTTTCAATAAAATTATCAACTACATTCAATAGCTTAACGTTGATGCTGTGGGGGGGATAGCACGCTGTTGCTACATGGGTACTATCCTCTCGGGCGGGATTAAATTTTCAATAACTTTTCATCCAATAGATGCCCCGTTCGTGCCCAGAATTGAACGCATTTGCGGTTAATAAGACTTTAACAATTGACACATTCGAAGGCAGCTACTGGCCCAAGATTGCGCACCGAAATTGATCGAGGGATCCCCTCGGGTACGCACTCTCCCGGCTTGGCGGCTCATCTTAGAAACTGACATTTAGGCGGCGAGACACATGAATAGATCTAAGTTTGGTAATTTCAACTGGTCCAACTTCAACTGGGCTTCGTCGTATTTCGAGAAGTACAATTTAGGTGGATCAAACTGGTCAAACTTCAACAACCTCGCCAAAGCCAAAGCAAGCAAGACGCCAGAGCTGATTGTGAAGAACATACCGACCGATATTACGGTGGATGACGCTACAGGATCGTTCGTTGACCTGTCTGCGATGAAGTTGCAGTACAAAGGGGCTAATAAAGAAATTATCACCATTACATTGACGGTCGACTCTGGCACTTTTGAAGGTGTCGGAAGCAAGAAAGTAGATGTGTCTGGTTCCGGTACTGGTACAATCACATTCACTGGCACGGCCAAAAACATCGACAAATTTCTGAACAACAGCTCCGCGGTGAAGTACAATGTGGATCCGGACGTGCCAAATGCTGGCGCGGCGCAATTCAGCCTGAGCGCCCAAGCTGGCAACACAACCACAACGCTTGCAACGATAGAGGCGACTGTCCCCGTAGTTCCGGAGCCCGCCACTGAGGTGCTCGGCACGTCTGGCGATGACACGCTGACAGGTACCAATGGCGCAGACACGATTCTGGGCCTTTCTGGGAACGACACCCTCGATGGCCTTGGCGGCGACGACACCATCGAGGGCAGCGCGGATAATGATGTTATACGCGGCGGCGCGGGCGCAGATATCCTGATCGGCGGCGGCGGCGAAGACATTCTCCAATATGTAGGCTCGGATGCGGGCGTGACAGTTGACCTGAACGCGGACGGCACGGGCGCGCAATCTGCGTCCGGCGGTGACGCTGAGGGTGATGTAATTTCAGAATTTGAAAACGTATATGGCACCGAGTTTGCCGACGTCATGATCGGCAACGCGCAAGACAACGTTCTATTTGGCTACGGCGGCACAGATGTGCTCGACGGTGGCGCTGGCGACGATGTTCTGCGCGGTGGCGCGGACGCTGACACGCTGACAGGCGGTGCCGGGGTGGACTGGCTGCGGTATTTGGGCTCCACCACTGGTGTCACGGTTGATCTGAACGTCGACGCTTCTGGCAATCACCAAACCTCTGGCGGGGACGCAGAGGGCGACATAGCTTCGGGTTTTGAGAACATATATGGCTCCGACTTCGATGACGTGCTGACCGGTGATGGTGGTGCGAACTACCTTATTGGCTTTGGCGGCGCTGACACCATTGATGGTGGCGCTGGCAACGACCTCATTCGCGGCGGTGCGGGTGCAGACACCTTGATCGGCGGAGCTGGCACCGACACCGTGCAATATGAGGGGTCTGCCTCTGGTGTCACGGTTGACTTGAGCCTGGCGGCTCAGCAGATCTCGGGCGGCGATGCCGCAGGCGACATTCTGTCGGGCTTCGAAAACCTGTCCGGCTCGGATTTCGGTGACGTGCTGACCGGCGACAGCGCGCGAAACTTCCTGATCGGCCTCGACGGCGATGACACCATCGACGGCGGTGACGGATACGATGTGATCCGTGGCGGTGCCGGCGCAGACATCCTTATTGGTGGTGCAGGGTCGGATGTTTTGCAATACGCCGGATCGACATCGGGCGTGACGGTGAACCTGGCTGTTGATGCCGCAGGCCTCCAGCAAGCTTCGGGTGGTGATGCCGAGGGCGACATCATTTCTGAGTTTGAGAACGTTTACGGCTCTAGCTTTGATGATATGCTGATCGGCAATGACTCCCGCAATATTCTGTATGGCTATAGTGGCAATGACACCATTGATGGCGGAGCAGGCAACGACGTGCTTCGCGGAATCGGCGGCAATGATACATTCGTGTTCAGCACGACCCTGGGGGCCGACAACGTGGATCGCATCATTGATTTCAACTCGGTGGATGACACCATCCAGCTTGACAGTGACGTCTTTGCGGGACTTACGCCTGGTGGATTGGGCGCGAACCAGTTTGTGTCCAACAACACCGGTCTTGCCGAGGCGGCAGACCAGCGCATTGTTTACGATAGCGCAACTGGCAACCTGAGCTTTGACAGCGACGGCACTGGGGCGGCGGAGAGTGTTCTATTCGCCACCCTTGCACCCGGGTTGACGATTGACGAAACGGACTTCTTCATCATCTAGACTGCATTGCCATATAGCTTGAAAGGGGTCCGTTGCATTAGTCGGCCACAGATTGCTGCTTGAAGACACCGTCAGTTTTCGGTGTCCACAAGCAACGCACTCCCTTCAAACACCATAGATCTACGCCCGAAGTTATCCTGCGCGCGGTGCGTTGGTCTTGCCACTTTGCGCTGTCTTGCCGTGGCGTACTGTATCTACTGGCGGAGCAAAGGTATTGAGAGCGAAATGGCATCAGATAGCGGTTCTCGTATGCCACCACCATATCCGCGTACAGCGTGTCCAATTTTTCCAGATCGGTGCCAGTCACATTCTCACGCACGTTCTCACGTTCATCTTCAATGAAAAATCCCTCGAGGGTCGTCAAAACTTCGATGCGCCCCAAGCCGTCCATCCGCTCGGACAACGGTACTGAGTTCATCCCCCAGATCGTGAGAAACTGAATTCTGGCCGTTGATACCTTGGACGTCGACTTCGAGCCGCGTCGCTTTGGCAACTCCATTTGTGAGAGCTGCAACGCTCGCACCCGAGCCAAACTATTAAATGGAGAGGTCTTCTGCTCGTTGTCAGGGACGCCGATCATCATTGAAATCTAGAGCAAAAACTATAACCCAAAACGACCGCCACCTGTCCCGGAGACCGTCGTTCCGAGCGAACTCAGACCAATCATGCACCACATTGAAACTGGCACTCGGTGCGGCTATCAGAGTGGCCTGGAAAAGGCGCCGACGATCTTGACCGGCGCCTTAGCTTACATGGCGAGATGTCTAGCGCTTCAGCGTGCCGACACCGGAAAAGCGGAACGCTTCTTGTTCCAGCGCGTCGATTTCCTCAGCGCTCATCTGGTCATGCGCAACGGTGATCCGCCCTAGGAATACGAAGGGCAACTCGTCTGCACGACCTTCAAGATCGGCCTTGATTGCCTCCGCAGTTGCGGCACCAACATCATCACCCATACGCATAGGCGTCGCGTCCAGTTCCCCCCGACGGATTGCGTCAAGTTCAAGCCCTGTCCCACCCCAGCCGGTGGAAAAGATCTCTCCAGTTTTGTCTGCGGAGACCTGCGCTTCGACAGACCCCATAGCCATCGCCGTGTTGGCATTGTGGATAACCTTGGCCTCCGGGTAGGCTTGGAGGATCAGTGATGTGCCGTCAAACCCGCCTTCGCGCTGGTATTCACCATAGTGCTCATAAACGGTGGTCCAGTTTCCCTTCTCCTCGACGCACGCTTTGAAGTCACCAGATCTTTGGTTGTCGGTAATGCCTGGGATGCCGCGGTTCATCGCCATCGTCACATCATTACCAAGCCTTCCCAGCATGTAGTCACACATGGTCAAGGCCCCGGCTGCCGACGAGAAGTCAAACCACGCGTCCGGCTGGTTTTTGAGGTCTTTCATTGGGGTGTGGAACGCCCAGATATATGTAGAAAAACCGTCATTTCCAGCCAACTTATCGATATTATCCGCCTGAATTGCCAACTCCGAGGGGCCGAAGACGACGTAATCATATAGGTCCGCATCTTGCTCTACTTGCGATGCATAAGTCGCTTGCAACGAGTGCTCGACCTGACGGCTTGCGAACTCTGTGGTCTCGTAGGAGATGCCCAGTTGATCGAGGCGTTTCGTCATCGCCAAAAAGTTGCGCGCCCAGAAGTCAGACGTATCCGCAGAAGGGTAGATCATAGCGATCTGGATCGGCTTATCTTGGTTGCCCGAAAACGGCACGGCATCAGTGCCAACGACTTTTTGAAGTGCTTCAAGCTTGCCTTCAGCGTTCACCTCACCGGGAACCCAATAGTCTCGATCCTCGATCCCGGGCAGTTCCACCAGTGGTAAGGTTGCATGCCCGTCGGCAAAGGCCGCTCCAGCCAAGACACAGATTGTGCTTGTCGTTGTTAGATATGTGTAGAATTTTCTCACGGTAAGTCCTCCCTTTCGCGAAAATGTGGGGTCTTGCAGGTGTGCCGAGGCTCCTAACCCTCGGTGCACCACTTCTTGACGTCACCCGCTTGGGGACGGATCGCTTGCCAGACCAGCCCCAAGGGCCAGCAAGAGAATGAGAATTGCGATTAACAGCCCTGCAAATCGGGTCAATTTTTGTGCCTCCTTGCTACGCAAACCAGCAAGGAAGCCGCGTGTACCGTCGCGATCTTTTTTCTGCATCCAAGTGTAGAGCGCCACGGAGCTGACAATGACAACGCCAGACGCGACCGACTGCCAAAAGAACTCAATCCGCAATGTGACCAGCGCGTTGATCATCATCGACAACAGCAACACGCCGGCCAATGAGCCAACCATCGAAGCTCTGCCGCCAAACAGCGACGTGCCGCCAACGACCACTGCTGCAATCACGTGCAAGTTGAAATACGGAGCGGAGGTGGCTTGAATTGCGTTGAGCTTACCGGTCAGCATGACCCCCGCGAGTGCCGCGCAGGCCCCCATCAGCACATAGGCGTAGACCTTGTGTCGATCCACGGCCACGCCGGTCATCTCGGAGGCCTCGGGGCTAGAACCGATAGCAATGGTATATCGCCCGAAATGGGTTTTGTTCAGCGCCCAATAGCCAAGCGCCATAGTGGTCAACCCGATGATGACCGGAATTGGAATGAAACCTGGAATTTTTCCGCGCCCGATATCTGTAAGCAAGTCGGGGAAGCGCGCCAACACCAGGCCTTTGGCAATCACCAATGCCAGCCCGCGGTAAACGAGATCCATCGCCAAGGTGCCGATCAGATCAGGCACCTTGAACCGGGTGATAATCAGCCCGTTCACGAGTCCCATCAATCCACCCAAGACGATAGCCAATGGCACTGCGACCCAGACCGGGAAGCCATACTGCTTGATTAAAAAGGCCATAAGGATACCCGACAACGCCGCGATGGAGCCGATTGACAGGTCAATCCCCCGTTGGGTGATGACAAAGGTCATCGCCATTGCCATCGGCATGTAAAGCGCCGCATCCAGCAAGATCAGCGTCAGGTTGGTGGCACGGAAGTAACGCGCAGGCTCTGCCACGCCCATGAAAACCAAAATCGCGAGGATCATGACCATTGGCCCTATGATCGCCAAATATGGCTCTAGCCGAGCCATAATAGTCTTTTCAGGTGCACTCGTTGTTGCGATTGTCATTCTCTGCCTCCTAGGCTGCGGCGTCTTGAGCGCCGACAATCATGCCCAGCACCTCTTGCACGGTACTGTCAGCCGTTTTCACGACTCCAACGCCTCTGCCACGGCGTTGCACATGTACGCGGTCGGCCACTTCAAATACGTCGTCCAGCGAGTGGCTGATCAGGATCACAGCAAGACCTTGTTCGCGGAGTGCCTTAATCAGTTTCAATGTCCTTGCGGTCTCCTGCGGGCCCAGCGCGGCGGTCGGCTCATCCATGACCAACAAACGCAGGTCTTGGTGATAAACCGCGCGGGCAATCGCGACAGCCTGCCGTTGCCCGCCAGACAAGCTGTCAGTCGGCACATCCATTGAGCGCAGGCGCACGCCAAGGCGCTCATCAAGCACGCGGGTTGCTTCGGCCTTCATCAATTTGTTGTCCAGAACAGGGACGCCAAGAAAACTTTTGGTCAGCTCACTGCCCAAAAACATGTTGGCCGCCGGTGTCAGGTGATCGGCCAAGGCCAACGTCTGATACACCGCGTCGATCCCGAAGGTGATCGCATCCGAGTGGCTGCCCATCACCAGCGGCTGCCCGTCGAGCGACATCTCCCCCTCGCTGGCTTGATATACACCGGTCAGGATTTTGATCAGCGTCGACTTTCCGGCACCGTTGTCTCCGACAATGGCCAGAACCTCGCCTGCGTAGGCATCCAGATTGACGTCCTGCAGGGCGGTCACGCCGCCAAATCGCTTGGTGATCCCACGCATTTTCACTAAGGGAGTATTGGTCATTTCGGTCCTCTCATATTGGCAAAGCCCTGCCGTTTGCGGAACCGAGGTTTCGCGTGCTTGGCCCATCTCGTTTCGCGACACTGGCGGCCGCGCGAGGGGTCTCCCCGGAGCGGCCGCCAGACTTTAGAGAGTTACTTGCCCCAAATCTCCGTATAGGCCGCGCGGTATGGTGAATCCGGGTCAAACGAATTGCTGTCGCCCAATTTCGCAAGCCCTTCCTGTGTCACCAGTGCCGGTGATGTGACGTAGCCGGAGCACGCTTCGCCTTGGATCGCGCGGTTCAGCTCATCAACCAACTGCCAGCCTTGCAAGTTCAGCGGTTCTGCAACCGTGATGGACTGATATTGCGCAGCACGAATACGCTGGAACGCGGCCTCAGAGCCGTCCCCTGCGGAACCCGCCTTGGGAGACCCATCGCCCGAAATTCCGGCTGCGGCAAGCGCTGGCCCCATGAAGTCGAAATAGAGGTCATTGATTGCCAATGCATGAGTCCAGCTATCGCCGTATTTTTGCAGCAGGCTGGTGGTCAGTGGTCCCATTCGACTGGATGTGTCGGCAATAGGCGTGTCGACATATTCAAGAACTGTGCCGCCCATTGCCTCGATGGTTTCTTTGATACGGTCAGCTTTGTCGATGGCGATTTGATAGGTGCTGTCGGTGAAGATCACCACACCAACCTCGTCGCCGCCGTCTTCAATTGCCCATTTTGCAGCAACTTCGGACACTGTCATGGCGTCGGTGGAGACGTTGGCAAAAATGCCGCCAGGTGCGTCACAACCGATTTTCGGACCCGAATGCCACGACACCATCGGGATGTTCGCGCCGGTCACCCCTTCAAGGGCTGCCTGCTGCTCAACGGCATCAAAGCCATTGACGATGATACCATCTGGCTGCAACGCCATGGCTTGCCCGATTGCGGCGGTCCGGCCTTGAACCGAGCCCGCGCCATCTAAAACACGCACGTCCCAGCCGATCACTTTGGCAGCTTCCTCGACACCGGTGGTGACTCCCAGAATGCCGCCGTTCTTAAGGTCGCCCGCAAGTATGACGATGGATTTTCCGCTGGCCGCCTTTGGCCCGCTTGTTGGTCCATCAAATGGCGTCTCCGCCAATGCGACTTGCGCACCCATCCCCGCCACAATTGTGCTGGCCAACATGGTTTTCAAAAATGATCGTTTCAGCATGGTTTCCTCCCTAGTGCATTACGATTTTCGTTTTTCAGCGCCTTTGCGCCGTTGTGCATAACCGGCGATGCCGATTGCGATCAGAAGAGTGACGCCGTTGAACAACGGCTCGACCCAGAATGACCCCCCGAATTGTTGGATACCCGAGATACCCACCGCGAGAATGGCCACACCAATGATGGTGCCCCAGACATTGACCCGGCCCGGCTTGATTGTCGTGGAACCCAGAAACGCGCCCACAAGGGCCGGCAGCAGGAATTCCAGCCCAACGCTGGCTTGACCGATCCTTAGCTTGGAAGCGAGGATGATCCCCGCCAGCGCCGTTAAAAAGCCCGAGCTCATAAAGGCGCCAACCACAAACTTACGGGTCGGAATACCGTTAAGCTGCGCCGCTTTTTGGTTCGCCCCGATGGCATACAGGTAGCGGCCAACCGGTGTGTATTCGAGGATGATCCACATCGCGATGGTAATGACGAGCAGGTAGAACCCGGTGATCGGCAAGCCGAAGACAAACGTGCCATTCAGCGCCAGAAATCCGTCAGGTAAAACGCCAACCATTTGACGCCCGCCCGTGTGCCACAAGGCCAGCGCATAAAGGACGGTCCCTGTTCCGAGCGTCGCGATAAAACTGTCGATCTGCGCGACCTCGACGAGCCAGCCATTCAGGAAACCTGAGAACAACCCAAGGATCAGCACAATCCCTACGGCAACGGGCCAAGGGAGGCCATAAATGGTCTGCAGGGATATTGCGAGGATGTGCCATAAAACGATTCCGTATCCGACAGTGAGGTCAATGCGCCCTGCGGCCATAGGGATCATCGCCCCCAATGACAGCAATGCGATGATCGCCTTGTCCGAAATAATCGCTCGCACGTTCAGCAACGTCGGGAACGTGGTGGGTAGCAGGATCGAGAACAAAATGATGAGCAATGCCGTCAGGATCACCAATCCATAAACTGGCAAGAACCGCACGATGCGGGTTTTCGTGGTCGCGTCTTTTAGTTCCGCTTTGGTTGGCTCCAAAGCACTTGATTCAAGCGATTGCATCAGTGTCGTCCTTCGTTCAAAGCCACGTTTCCAGCTGAGGCCGCTTGTATCAAATTCTCAGTTGTCAGTTCCGCCCCGGTGAGCTGTCCAGAGATTGTGCCTTGGCTGAAGACAATCGCACGGTGGCAAACCGCGGCGACCTCTTCAAAATCAGTGGATACGATGATGATCCCGACGCCGTCTTCCAACGCGCGGTTTAACAGCGCGTAGATTTCGGCCTTTGCGCCGACATCAACGCCAGCAGTCGGGTCCTCGCAGATCAACAGCTTGCGCTTGGTGGCGAGCCAACGACCTATAACCACCTTTTGTTGGTTGCCACCGGACAGTGATTCAATCGCCATGCTTTGATCATTCGGAGCAAGAGCCACATCCGCGCCAATCTGTTCCGCCATCGCCGATTCCTTGCGTGGGCTTAGAAAGGAAAACAGCGACCGACCCACAGATGCCGGGTTCAGATAAGTATTTTCCCGTACCGTTAGAGACATCGCGACAGATTCCTCTGTTCGGTCGCGCGCAACGAGCCCAATGCCCGAAGACAGTGCAGTTTGCGGCGACGACAAGTCCGGCACTTCGCCGTGAATTTCCACTTCGCCCTCAAAAGCCTCAGCCCCAAAGAGCGCGCGCGAAATCAACTCGTGCCCCGCCCCGCGCAAGCCGATCAATCCCAGTATTTCATTTCGGCACAGATCGAAGTCCACGGGGCCTGCGACGTCGGCGATCACGTTACGCACAGTCATGATCGGATCGCCCACTGCTGTTTTGGATTTGATGACCTGGCGGGTTTTGCGCCCGACGATCATGTAGACAAGCTCTTCTGGTGTCGTGTGATCAATCGCGCGCAACCCAACCATTTCGCCATCGCGCAACACAGCGACTCGATCAGCGATGCGGAATATTTCGTCCAGACGGTGGGATACATAGATCATACCCACGCCTTGCTCTTTGAGTGGCCGCAGCGCTTCAAACAACCGCTCCACCTCGTTTGCGGGCAGTGATGCGGTCGGCTCGTCAAGCACAAGGAAATCGCAGTCAACCGCAAGCGCGCGCGCAATTGCTACCAGAGATTTTTCAGTACGTGACAAATCCTGAACGCGGGTCGATGGATGAAAGTCACAACCAACCTTAGCCAGCGCCTGTGCTGCGAAGTCGTCGACGTCGCCCCATTTGATCAATCCACCCTTGCGGATATATCCTAAAGCAAGGGCGATATTTTCAGCCACAGTCATCCATTCGATCATCCCAAGATCTTGGTGGATGAACGCGACTGATTGCCGCTCGCCAAAGCCGCCGGGGCGATGCTCATAGGGACGTCCATCTATCAAAACGCGGCCTTCATCGGCTTTGTGAATACCACCTAGAATTTTGATGAGTGTCGACTTGCCCGCGCCATTTTCACCAAGCAAAGCGACAATCTCGCCTCGCTCGATATTCAGGGAAACATCACGCAGCGCATAAGTGCCGCCAAAATGTTTGCGGATCCCGTCGAAGAACAGATTGTTCTGCTGTGTGCCTGGCACGCCAACCTCCCCAATACCCCCAAAGGCAACTCCATGCTCCTCAACATGTGATTGAGTTACCCGTAACGTTTGTTTAGCATTCGTTCGAACGCGTTATAAGTCAATGAAAAACGTTACCGGTAACGCAAGCGATCATTGAGCAGGTTTAGTATATGAAAAGTAACAAAATAAACCTCGCAGAAGTGGCTCGTGCAGCGGGCGTCTCTAAGATGACCGCAAGCAGGGTTTTGCGTGATGGAAGCGGCTTTTCGGAAAAAACCCGCGCAAAAGTCATGGCCGAAGTCGAGCGACTTGGCTATTTGCCGAATCGACTGGCGACGGTTTTTGCCGGTGACAAGAAATCTACCTTTGTGGGCGTCAGCATTCCCGAGCTTGGGAACGAGATTTTTGCCCAGGTTTTGGAGGGCATCGACCGCAAGCTTGGAGCATTTGGCCATCAAACTGTGCTCGGCATGACAGAGCATGAACTGCAACAAGAAGAGAAATGGATCGAGACTGTTCTGTCCTGGCAACCAGCTGGGCTCATCATTACAGGACGGTCCCATAGCAAGCGCGCCATGCAATTGCTTAAAGGAGCTGGCATCCCTCTGGTCGAAATCTGGGATTTCAATTCAAGCCCATTGGACATGTGCGTGGGGCTGAATCACTTTGACAGTGGCTACAGCATGGGGCGGTATTTGGCGGGTTGCGGGTATCAAAAACTCGGTTACGTCGGCACTTCCCACGACACCGCCAACGCAGCCAGCGCTCGGCTGGCCGGCTTCACCAAGGCTGTTGCGGATTCATCCGGAGCATTGGAAAAGCAACTTTTACTGAAGGACGTTCCAGGGTTTTACACCGGCTTTTATGGGACCGAGCAGCTGCTTGCAGCTCATCGTGACGTCGAAGTTATTTATTACCAGAACGATAATATGGCCATCGGCGGCTACGAGTATTGCCGCAAACAAGGCATGCAAACCCCACAAGATATCGGGATAGCTGGCTGGGGGGATTTGCCCATCGCGTCAATCCAGCCGTACCGACTTACCTCAATTGCAGTGCCGCATCTCAAGATTGGGCAAACCGCTGCGGAAATGGTACTGGCTCAAATCAATGATCAACCTACGCGGTCCACACGGGATGTCGGTTTCAACCTCATCCCGGGGACAACTGTTCGCCTGCCGGAAACGTAGCAGATAGCATCGGATCAGGGCTTTTGAACTCCTCTGCGGTTCAACGTCACACGGTACAGGCTTGTCGTCGCAGTGATGTACAATTCATGCTTTGCACGGCCCCCGAAACAAATGTTGGATACGAGTTCTGGCACCAGTATCTTGCCCATCAAGTGTCCATCAGGCGCAATGCAATGCACCCCATCCGCGGCGGACGACCACAAGTTCCCATCGCTGTCGATGCGAAAGCCATCTGAGCACCCCGGATCAACCGTATGAAAATGACGCCCGCCAGAAAGCGTACCATCGGCAGCGCAATCGTAGACACGAATATGCTGCGCGTCGTCTGAATGCATGCGTCCGGTGTCAGCCGCATAAAGCAAGCTCTCGTCAGGCGAAAACGCCAATCCGTTGGGGCAATTCATGTCGCTGACCATGATATCTAGCGTTCCAAGGTCGGGATTCACACGGTAGATCACACAAGGGTTTTCTTGCGGGGCTTTGAAGCCTTCGTAATTTGTCATGATCCCGTAATGTGGGTCGGAAAACCAAATCGTCCCGTCAGATTTAACCACCACATCATTGGGAGAGTTCAGGGGGCTGCCGCCATAGACATCTGCAATTACCGTGATGGACCCATCGTGTTCTGTGCGCGTCACGCGGCGCAGCCCGTGTTCGCAAGAAATCAACCGCCCCTGCAGATCACGGGTGTGCCCGTTTGCGTAGTTGGAGGGCTCGCGATACGTGCAAACGTCTTGCTCAGGGGACCACCGCATGATGCGGTTATTTGGAATGTCCGAAAACAGCAGGCAATTCGCGTCACCGAACCAAACCGGCCCTTCCACCCAGTCGAAACCAGTCGCAAGTTTCTTTACCGGGGCGTTCCCAAGAACATACGTGCCAAAGACCGGATCGATGATCTCAAAAAACGACATACGGAATTTTCTCCTCGTAATTCTAAGTTTAGGTATCGATAACGCTACAGAAGGTCAAACCCTCAGGAGCTACCATGGCAGTTTTCACTTCAACCTCAAAACTGACACATGCGGGCACAATGACCATGCTGGCGGCCGCCATTGCCAAGGCCGAAGAGATCGGGCAGCCGCAGTGCATTGTCATCGTCGATGCAAGCGGCGAGTTGTTGGGCGAAATTCGGATGATTGGTGCAAAATTTTTAAGCCGGAAAAGCGCCCTTTCCAAAGCACTGACCGCTGCCTCAATCGGCGCACCAAGCACCAATATTCCCGAGGCCGTACGCACCAATATAGGACTCGCCACAGACGGCGTGATTACTGGCCTGCCTGGCGGTCTGCCCATTCACATCAACGGCGACCTCGTCGGCGGTATAGGCATTGGCTCCGGCAGCGGTGAGCAAGATATCACAGTCGCAGAAGCTGCCTTGCAGGCCATAAACGCCGACGCCTAGTATCCGTAAAATCGGTTCTGAATTGTCATGACACGGCTGCGGTCATCGCCCGTATCGGCAAGGTCATATCACCGCTAATCTAACTTGCATGATTTTGCCGTCAGGAGCATTATAGGAATTGCTCCTGTTAAGGTGATCACCGCGCCCGAGCACTCACACAACAGATCAAATATTACCTTCTAGGCTGTATACGGCATCGGGTCGTTCGCGGTTTCAGCAATGCTGATCGTCACGTTCGCACCGGCTTTTTGCGCCTTACCAAGTGTAATCGGCGGAGCAATACTCGGCCACGGTAGCGGCGGCGTCGTGCAGTCGCGGGCGGCGTAAAAGTCGTCCACTTTTGCCTTTTCATTTGATGGGAGGGCTTGGGGATTTTCACCCGTTGCCGGG
>Ga0316205_10001834_pt1 | contig 24430 bp, 22 predicted proteins | sample 3monthpyrite_MG_FD_204941 | JGI IMG/M metagenome (GOLD analysis project Ga0316205, IMG submission 204941) | Microbial mat bacterial communities from mineral coupon in-situ incubated in ocean water Damariscotta River, Maine, United States -... | ecosystem: Environmental > Aquatic > Marine >... | reverse complement strand
TGTGGCGCAAGATGAACTCGATCAGTTTGGCATCATCGCTTTGGTAATAATCCGCGGTCAGCGCCTCAAAATCGCGCCGCCCCAGCGCGCGCAGTGCGCAAAGCCGCCAATTCTGGTGATCGAACAAGGTCGCGTCGGTCTGCCCATAAATGAACGGGTATTTCATTTGGCGCCAGTCCGCGGGCCGCGTTGGGCCGGGCAATTCTTCGTTGCGTTGCGGCAAGATGCGCGCCCAATCCACCGTATCGTTCACCGGGCCGCCCTTGGGTTTGAACATTGGCGGCTGCGGCGCGGTTTCCGAGACGAAATAGCCAGACCGACCTCTTGAGGTCAGATAATCGTTAGAGACCAACTCGGTATAGGCCAATGTCACGGTAATGCGGCTGATGCCCAGATGTCGGGCAAGCCTGCGGCTGGACGGCATCCGCGCGCCCGAGGTCAGACGACCCGACAGAATGCCCTCGATCACCATCTGCTGGATCTGGTGCTGAAGGGTTTCCTGAGAAGAGGGATCCAGGTAAAACGTTTGTTCGGATACCGGCATCTGGCCTCATGGCGAAAACACTTTGGACTTATGGTCTTGTAAAAGACTTGCGGCTTTTTGAACAGCGCCTATCGCGGTGTGGCACAAACGAAAGGCGCCCCGCTTTTGCGGGGCGCCTGCGGCTCGTGTAATCCAGAAGGCCGCTTTTGCGATGCCTAGCTGAAAACCCTCGTCAGCGCCTTGTCGACCGCGCTGGTGATCGCGTCGATGTCATCTGCGGTCGCGATCAGCGCGGGGCTGAAGCACAAGGTGTTGTTCAAGCCAGGCAAAGACCGGTTTGTTGCACCGATGATCACACCTTGCGCGCCACAATCCGCCACAACGGCCTGAACCTTGGCCTCATCGACCGGCTCTTTCGTGCCGCGGTCCGAGACCAATTCTGCGCCGACAAACAGGCCCTTGCCGCGGACCTGACCGATGACACGGTGTTTGTTCATCAGCTCTTCCAGATTGCCGACCATGCGTTCGCCCATCGTGATCGTGTTTTCCAGCAGGTTTTCCTCTTCGATGATGGCCATGTTTTCCAAGGCCGCAGCCGGGCCGGCAGCGCAGCCACCAAAGGTGGATACATCGCGGAAATAGCTCATTTTGTCAGATGGGTTTGATTTGAATTTCTCAAATACCGCTTCGGTTGTCACGCAGCACGAAATCGCCGCATAGCCAGAAGCCACGCCCTTGGCCATGGTCACGAAATCGGGCTTGATGTCATAATTCTGATAACCGAACCAGGTCCCGGTGCGCCCGACACCGCACACGACTTCGTCGATGTGCAACATGATGTCATATTTCTTGCAGATTTCCTGAACACGTTCCCAATAGCCTTTGGGTGGCGTGATCACGCCACCACCGGCGGTGACGGGTTCCAGGCACAACAAACCGATCTCGTCGGGGCCTTCGCGCAAAATGACCTCTTCGATCGCGTCGGCCGCACGCTCGCCATAGTTTTCCACATCCCATTGCGCCCGGTATTCCAGGCAATGGGGCACCTGAATGAACCCGGCAGGAAAGGGGCCATAGTCGCCATTGCGCTCCGGCTGGCCACCGGCGGCCAGTGTCGCGATCGTGGTGCCGTGGTAATCACGCTCGCGAAACAGGATTTTGGTTTTCTTTCCGCCGTGGTGCTGATGGCCGATCTGGCGCACCATCTTGAAGACCTTTTCATTGGCCTCAGAGCCGGAATTGGCATAGTAAACCCGGCTGAGCCCCGGCATTTTCGACAACAGCCGCTCGGAAAACAGCGAACCCGGAACCGAGCCTGCGGTCTGGGCGAAATAGTTCATCTTGATCAATTGATCGCGCACCGCATTGGCGATGCGTTCGCGGCCATAGCCCACATTGACCGTCCAGACGCCCCCAGAGACGGAATCGATGAATTCCTTGCCGGTCGCATCCCAAACACGCATGCCTTTGCCTTCGACGATGATGCGAGGGTCATTGGTTTCCAGCGGTTTGTGCTGCAACAGGTGATGCCAGACGTTGGCGCGGTCCGCTTCGATGATGGCGGACATGTCATTTGGTGCGACGGTGGTTTCCATGGGTCAATCCTTCAGCTTCCCGGTGATGCGGGGGTCCACAGGCATTCTGGCGCATATCTGCACATGAAGGCACCGCTGGCGATAGGGCCAGAATGTGTGGCGCTATGATTCCAAATTAAGCTCAAGGTTGCCGATGCGGTTTTCTCACGTCAAGGTTTCGCGGGTGAGCCTTGCAATCCATCAGCGAATAGTGCTGACTTTGCAGGTGAGCGTGTCATCTGGCACGAAACCAAGTCGGGTCTACACCGGCGATGAAGAGTTAAAGGGAGATACTTAATGACAACTCGCAAGACAAAGGTCTTTGCTGGCGCCGTTTCCGGCCTGGCGATGTTGGCGGCGCTGCCCGTGGCAGCAGCTGGCCATCTGGAAGAAATTACCGTGGGATATTTCCTTGAGTGGCCAATGCCATTTCAAGCCGCCAAGGTGAGTGGCGCCTACGACGAAGCACTGGGCCTCACGGTGAATTGGGTCAGCTTTGACACCGGCACCGCCATGTCCGCGGCGATGGCCTCGGGCGATGTGCAATTGTCGGTCAGCCAGGGTGTTCCACCCTTTGTTGTGGCTGCATCGGCCGGTCAGGACATCCAGATCGTCGATGTTGCTGTTTCATATTCGGACAACGACAACTGCGTTGTGCGCTCGGATCTGGAAATCGACGCGGATAGCGCCTCGGAACTGGCGGGCAAGAAAGTCGCCGTGCCATTGGGCACCGCTGCGCATTATGGTTTCCTGAGCCAGATGAACCACTTTGGCGTTGACGTCTCCTCACTGGAAGTTGTCGACATGGCCCCTCAAGAAGGTCAGGCAGCCCTGGCACAGGGTTCCGTTGACATGGCTTGTGGTTGGGGTGGCGCGCTGCGTCGCATGCTGGAAAGCGGCAACGTTCTACTGACCGGCGCTGAAAAAGAAGAGCTTGGCATCCTGGTGTTCGATGTGACCTCGGCACCCGCTTCGTTCATCTCTGAAGAGGGCGACCTGGTGGCAAAATTCCTCAAAGTGACGGCAGATGCCAACGCTCAGTGGAATGGCGGCGACATGTCGATGCTGGCAGACATTGCCAAAGACGCCGGTATGGATGTTGACGCGACCAAAGCCACGATCGGCACGTTCAAATTCCCGTCGATTGAAGAGCAGCTTTCAAGCGCTTGGCTTGGCGGCAATGCGGCCAACTTCATGAAAGGTGTCGCAGACGTGTTTGTTGAGGCCGGTTCTATCGACGCCGCACTCGACAGCTATGAAGGCACGATCAATCTTGGACCCCTGCAAGCTGCAGCGGGCATGTAAGCCACTGGCTTTGCGGGCGGCCCTGACATTGGGGCCGCCCGTCTTTTCCGATCAACAATCTCAGGCAAGGGGGGATGTGCTTTGGGCGGTTTGATTCTCGACAACATCTCGATGCGGTTTGATTTGCCGAACGGATCCTCCGTTCAGGCGCTCAAGAACGTTTCTTTGGACATCAAGCAAGGCGAGCTGATGTCTGTCCTGGGCCCGTCAGGCTGCGGCAAGACCACGCTCTTGAACATTATTGCGGGCTTTCTGGCCGCGACCGAAGGCAAGGTCATCTTGAACGGCCACGAAGTTTCCGGGCCCCATCAGGAACGCGGCATGGTCTTTCAGCAAGGTGCCTTGTTTGAATGGATGAACGTGCGTGAGAACGTGTCTTTCGGCCCCCGGATGAATGGCAAGTCGGCCTCGGATTACGGTGAGAACGTGGATCACCTGCTGGAAGTCGTCGGTCTGGGAGATTTCAAGGACAAGGCCATTTACGAATTGTCCGGCGGCATGCAGCAACGTGTGGCATTGGCCCGTTGCCTTGCCAATGACCCCGATGTGATCTTGATGGATGAACCACTGGGCGCGTTGGACGCGCTGACCCGCGAAAAGATGCAATCCCTGGTCCTGAAGCTCTGGAAAGAAACCGGCAAGACGATCATCTTGATCACCCACTCGGTCGAAGAAGCATTGTTGCTGGGCGAACGGTTGCTGGTCATGGCGCCGCGCCCGGGCCGCATTCACAAGGAATACCGCCTGCCATTTGCAGAGCTTGGCGTGGGTCAGGACCTGCGTGAGGTGAAAAAGCATGCCGACTATGTGCCGACCCGAGAAGAAATTCTTGCGATGATCTGGGACATGGAAGAAGAAATCATGGGCCGCGCGGAGGAACAATCATGATCCCGTTTCTGATATACGTAGCCATTTTCGTGGGCGCTTTTTATGGCGTGAAATTCTTTGTCAATCGCGCGACATCTGATTACACATCCCTCAAGACCGTTACTTTTGGCGATGAAAGCGCGGTGCGCCCGGATCGGGCCGCCAGCATCATTTCGATCATCACGATCTTTGTGCTTTGGGCCTCATTCACTGGCTCGGCGCTGATCCCGTCTTTTCTGCATATGCCTGGCCCGTTCATGGGCACGACCCAGTTTGAACTGACGATTGACGATGGCACTGGCCAGACCGACACCTCTACCGTCACTGTTCTGGTGTATGAGCGCGAGGCGCAAGAAGAGGCGCCGGTTGTGCCGGAAGGGGATGGATTTGCCCTCAACGATTCACTTTCGATGGCCGCATGGCGCAGCCAGCTTGTGAGCTTTGACAAGAACGACGCGGTGAAAAAGAAGGACGGCGCAACGGTTGTTGCAATTGACGGCCAGCCGGTGGCACCCGGCCAAACCGTGCCGGTGTCTGACGGCAATGTCACGATGACCGACAAGGGAACGCCAAATTTCATCCCGCGCAAAGGTGTCCAGATGGAGCCTTTGTATCTGCCCGCACCCGAAGCGGTCTGGACGCGGATGGTCAAGATCGCAGACGAGGGTTTTCGCAATACCTCGCTGTTCGGCCACCTGGGGTATTCGCTTTTTCGCGTCATCGTGGGCTTTTTGCTGGGCGCGCTTGTCGGTATCCCGCTGGGCTATGCGATGGGCCTGTCCAACTGGTTTCGCGGCTGGTTTGACCCGATCGTCGAATTCATGCGTCCCGTGCCGCCCCTTGCGTTGATCCCGCTGGTGATCATCTGGGCCGGCATTGGCGAGACCGGCAAGATCATCTTGCTGTTCCTGGCAGCCCTATGGATCATGGCCATTGCGGCGCGCTCGGGCGTGTCGGGGGTCAACATCACCAAGGTCCATGCTGCCTATTCGCTGGGTGCCAGCAAATCGCAGATCATGCGCCATGTCATCGTGCCGAACTCACTGCCGGAAATCTTTACCGGCGCGCGCGTTGCCATGGGCGTCTGTTGGGGCACGGTTGTCGCCGCGGAACTGGTCGCCGCTGAAAAAGGGGCGGGCATGATGATCATGGTTGCGTCCAAATTCCAGAATACCGACATTGTGTTGATGGGGATCATCCTGATCGGCATCATCGGCTATGGCATCGACATCCTGATGCGCAAGGCCGAGAACATCCTCGTGCCGTGGAAGGGCCGCAGCTAGGCACGGCGAACACCGGACCAAGTCTAGACGCCTCGGCAAAATGCCGGGGCGTTTTTCGTTTTGTGCGCGATTTGGCGACGATCCCAAGACGGGCCGTGACAGCATGGCCTACGTTTGTTACCCAACCTCAGTTGTTGAGTTTAAGGTGATTTATGGACGTTCAAGCCACCCCTTTGCCCGGACTGTTGGTGATCACCCCGTCCCGCTTCGGCGATGCGCGGGGGTTTTTCTCGGAAAGCTATTCCAGGGCACGCATGGCCGAACACGGCATCACAACTGAATTTGTGCAAGACAACCATTCCGTATCGGCCAAGCTGGGCACCGTGAGGGGGCTGCATTTTCAGTCGCCACCCCACGCGCAGGCCAAGCTGGTGCGCTGTGGCCGCGGGGCGCTGTTTGACGTGGCGGTGGATATCCGCAAAGGCTCACCCACCTATGGCAAGTGGTTCGGGATTGAGCTGACATTCGAAAACGGCAAGCAATTGCTGGTGCCAGAAGGGTTCTTGCATGGGTTTTCCACCCGCGCGCCGGACACCGAGATCATTTACAAATGCTCTGACTACTACGCCCCCGACTGCGACGGTGCAGTGCGCTTTGACGATCCGGACATCGGCATTGACTGGGGTGTGGCAGGCGACGCCATCTTGTCTGACAAGGATGCCGCCGCACCGGCTTTGGCTGAATTTGACAGCCCCTTTACCTGGGAGGGCTAGCATGAAAACCCTCGTATTCGGGCAGTCCGGGCAAGTCGCGCGTGAATTGCAGGCCCAAGGTCAGGTGATTGCGCTGTCTCGGTCAGACGCAGACCTGAGCGATCCTGCCAGCTGTGCCGCCGCGATCTTGCATCATGATCCACAGGTTGTCATCAACGCGGCGGCCTATACGGCCGTGGACCAGGCCGAAACAGAGCGGGATCTGGCACAACTTGTCAATGCCGATGCGCCCGCGGCGATGGCACGGGCCTGTGCAACTACTGGCGCGCGGTTCCTGCATATTTCGACCGACTATGTCTTTGATGGCAGCGGCCAGCGCCCCTGGACGCCCCAAGATGAAACCGGTCCGCTGGGCGTATATGGCCAGACCAAGCTGGACGGTGAAACAGCGGTGGCGGGCGCGGGTGCGCGCCATGCGATCTTGCGCACATCCTGGGTGTTTTCAGCCCACGGCAACAACTTTGTCAAAACCATGTTGCGCCTTGGTGCGGATCGGGACGAGTTGACGATTGTGGCCGACCAGATCGGTGGTCCCACGCCTGCGGCAGACATCGCGGCGGCGTTGCTGGCCATGGCCGCGCAGCCCGATGGACCGGATGGCATCTATCACTTCGGTGGCGCGCCCTGGGTCAGCTGGGCAGATTTCGCGCGCGAAATCTTTGCGCAAAGCCAGGTCAACTGCCGCGTCACCGACATCCCGACATCTCAATTTCCAACACCTGCGCGGCGTCCGGCGAATTCCCGTTTGGATGGGCAGGCATTGGCGCGCGACTACGGAATTTCGCCCCCGGTTTGGCGTGAGGGTCTGACCAAAGTCCTTGATGAACTGACAAAAACGTAGAATTGGCCATAATTTCGCAACAATAGCCGCGTAGCACCTTAGCCGTCGATACGCCGCGGGCGGAGTGTCTTTCCACTTTTGCCAAGCCCGCTCAGGGTTTATAGCGCGTAACAGTATTTTGAGTGTGTAGGCAGAGATTGAATGAAGATATTGGTAACGGGCGGCGCGGGTTTCATTGGCAGCGCCGTGGTGAGACAGGCCATTGCCGCAGGCCATGACGTCGTGAATGTCGATGTGCTTACCTATGCCGCCTGTCTGGAAAACCTGGCCTCTGTGGCGCGCGATCCCGGATACGCTTTTGAAAAAGTCGATATCTGTGACCGTGCGGCCTTGGCGCAGGTCTTTGACCACCACCAGCCCGATACCGTGATGCATCTGGCCGCTGAAAGTCACGTTGATCGATCCATCGACGGGCCCGCGGCCTTTATTGAAACCAATGTCATGGGCACGTTCCAGATGTTGGATGCGGCGCGCAGCTATTGGGAAGGAAAGGGCCGCCCCGAAACCTTTCGCTTCCACCATATCTCTACCGATGAGGTTTACGGATCATTGGGCGCTGAGGGCCAGTTCACCGAAACCACGCCCTATGCCCCATCAAGCCCTTATTCGGCCAGCAAGGCTGCCAGCGATCATCTGGTCCGCGCCTGGGCCGAAACCTATGGGCTGCCGGTCGTATTGACCAATTGCTCAAACAATTACGGGCCATACCACTTCCCGGAAAAGCTGATACCGGTGATCATCTTGCGCGCATTGTCAGGCGCGCCGATCCCGATCTATGGCGCCGGGCAGAACGTGCGGGACTGGCTGTATGTAGAGGATCACGCAGACGCGCTATTGACTGTATTGCAGCGCGGCCAATTGGGTCGCACCTATAACATCGGCGGTGAGAACGAGGCGACAAACCTCGACATCGCCAAAAAGATATGCGCGATCCTGGACAAAAAACAGCCCGGCAAAGCGCCCTATGCCAAACAGATTACTTTTGTGGCTGACCGTCCGGGCCACGACCTGCGCTATGCGATTGACCCTACACGGATCAGAACCGAACTGGGGTGGCGGCCATCCGTGACATTGGATCAGGGTCTGGAAAAAACCGTAGATTGGTATCTGAACAACCGGGATTGGTGGCAAGCGCTGCTGGACCGCGACGGCGTTGGGCAACGACTGGGCGCAGGCAAGGAAAAAGCATCATGAGCAAGGCGCGCAAAGGCATCATTCTGGCCGGTGGGTCCGGCACCCGGCTTTATCCCGTGACCATGGGCGCATCCAAGCAGCTTTTGTCGATCTATGACAAGCCGATGATCTATTTTCCCCTGACCACGTTGATGCTGGCGGGCATCCGTGAAATTGCCGTGATCACCACGCCAGAAGATCAGGCTCAGTTTCAACGGGTCCTGGGGGACGGCGGCCAATGGGGCTTGTCGCTAAGCTATATCGTGCAGCCCAGCCCTGATGGGTTGGCGCAAGCCTTTATTCTGGCCGAGGATTTTCTGGACGGCGCGCCATCCACTCTGGTCCTGGGCGACAACATCTTTTTCGGCCATGCCCTGCCAGAGCTTTTGGCAAGTGCCGGTGCCGTGAAACAAGGGGGCACCGTGTTTGGCTACCGCGTTTCCGATCCGGAACGCTATGGCGTCGTGGGCTTTGACGCAGACGGACGCGCGCAGCAAATCATCGAAAAGCCCGAAGTGCCGCCTTCAAACTATGCGGTGACGGGCTTGTATTTTGTCGATGAAACCGCGCCCGCACGCGCCCGCTCGGTCAAACCGTCGGCACGTGGAGAGCTGGAAATCACCAGCTTGCTGGAGACCTATTTGCACGACGGAAGCCTGACGGTTGAACGTATGGGCCGGGGATATGCCTGGCTGGACACAGGCACCCACGACAGCCTTTTGGACGCATCAAATTTTGTGCGCACTTTGCAAAAACGGCAAGGCCTGCAAGTCGGATCGCCCGATGAGATCGCCTTTTCCAAGGGATGGATTTCGGCAGACGCCCTGCGGGACCGCGCAAGTGGATTTGCCAAGAATGACTATGGCCGGTATCTGCTGGCGCTTGCGCAGGACTAACGCCGCGGCCAAAGGGCCTTGTCGTTCTGCCGCCGCTGCGGCAGTGTTTCGCGCAACAGCAACGCGTGGCAGACAAGGGGCAGGGATTGCAGCACCAAGAGCATGTTTCAACTCATGACGCGCAGGAGGATGCGCGCAATCAGGACATTCTGATTTATGTCGATGGGGCGCTGAAACACCGCCGCGAGGCGCTGGTATCTGTCTATGACAGCGGGTTCATGCTCGGCGACGGCATCTGGGAGGGCTTGCGCCTGTATGACGGACATCTGTCGTTTTTGCCCGACCATCTGGACCGCCTGTATGAAGCCGCGCTCTACATCGATCTTGATATCGGTCTGAGCCGCGAAGAATTGACCCAGGCGATCTGGGACACTTTGGCGGCCAACGACATGCACAATGATGTGCATCTGCGTGTCATGGTGACGCGCGGCCTCAAGAAAAAGCCGTTCCAACACCCGCATCTAAGTGTGTTTGGCAGCACGGTGGTGATAATTGCCGAGCATTCCAAACCCAATGACACCGTGATCGCGCGCGGCATTCGCCTGTCCACCGTGCCCCATCACCGCGGTTTGCCGTTGACCCAGGATGCCAAGCTGAATTCTCATTCCAAACTCAACTGCATCATCGCTCTGAATCACGCGATCCGCTCCGGCGCGGATGAGGCACTGATGCTGGACCCGTTTGGATTTGTGAACACCACAAACGCGTGCAATTTCTTTATCGTGCGAAAGGGCGCGGTTTGGACCTCGACGGGCGATTACTGCATGAATGGGATTACCCGGCAAAAGGTCATCGACATCTGTCGCGCCAATGACATTGAGGTCCAGGAGCGCAATTTTTCACTGGTGGACACCTATGGGGCAGATGAGGCCTTTCTGACAGGCACATTTGGCGCGCAAACCCCTGTGTTTGAGATTGACGGCCGCGTCATCGGTGGTGGTGTGGCCGGGCCCGTGTTCCATCGCATTCGTGCGCTTTACAAGGAATTGATCGCGCGAGACCGTGCAAATGCCTTGCCATGATTGCCCGCTGCGCCGGCCCAAACTTGATTTGAGTCAATGTCGGCACCTTTTGACCCCGCTACGCTGAGGCAATCGTTCACGCCGGAGGCCCCATGGGATTTTTTGACAAGTTTTCCGATAGTACTGAGTCCGTCATCCGCATGGCCCGCAGTCTGAACGCGGATCCGCCATTCGGCAGCGTTCAGGAAAATGCCGCAGCCCTGCGCGAGTTGGTGACCAAATGTGAAACCTGCACCAACAAGGATGGCTGCGCCGAGTTGCTGGCAGATGCGCCGGAATTGACCCAGGCACCGGGGTATTGCGTTAACAAGTCCACCTTGGAGGCAAGCCGCAAGAACCGCTAGGGTGGCGGCGCCAATGATCCGCCAGGCTGGATCGTCGTGGCCAATCGTATGTTACGGCCCGGTTGACCCGATTGCAGCATCTCAACCAGCATTTCGGCCGCCAGCCGGCCCATTTCCTGATGCGGCACATTCACCGTTGTCAAAGGTGGGGAAACGGCCAGCGACAGCTCGATCCCATCAAATCCGGTAATGGATACCTGGGCGGGCACCTCTATACCCATCTCGCGCGCCGCCTTGATGGCGCCAACGGCCAGAACATCGTTGCCGCAAATGATCGCACTGGGTGGCGTGGCATCGGCCATCAGACGGCGAAACGCCCGCGCGCCTTCGTCTATTCCGTATGGGCATTCCACCACGCTCAACCGCGAAGGTGACAGACCGGCATCATCCATCGCCATGGTAATGCCGCGCAACCGTCCGCGCGCCCGATCATTGTCGTCCACAGGCGGGGCGACAAATGCGATGTCACGATGCCCCAGATCGATCACGCGCTGGCACAACTCTTTCATTGCCGCGCAATTGTCAAAGCCAACCGAGGCCAGCGCGGTGGCCGGGGTATAGGTCCAGGCGGCCACAACCGGCACATTTTGCCTTTTCAGCCATTCGTAAATCTTGGGGTCGCGATCATGGCCAATCACCAATATCGCGTCGGCGCCCCGGGAAACCATCGTGGTGATCTGCTGCGCCTCGATGTCCGGATCATATGAGGAACTGGCAACCAATAGGGTAAAGCCATGTCTGTGCAGTTCTTCCTGAAATGCCTGTAACCCCTTGGCAAATATCGCGTTTTCCATCGTTGGGATGATCGCGGCAATGGTGTTTGTGCGCCGCGAGGCCATGGCCCTTGCGCCGAAATTCGGTGCATAGCCAAGTTCTTGAACTGCCCTCTCAACTCGTTCACGGGTCGAAAGAACCACCTTGTCGGGGGTGTTCAGACAGCGCGAAACCGTCGCTGTCGAAACGCCGGCCAACCGGGCCACATCATGCAGCGTAGGTGAGGGTCTGGAAATGGTCATGGCAATGTCACGGCGCGATCCAACGATGGGATTTTGGCAGGCATATTGCCGATCCAACGGAGCGATGTAAAGGCTTGCATTAAGATCATGTAACGGCTTACAAGGACTTGGAATCAGGGCCCGCGCGCGGCGCGGCAACAATTTGGCTCCCGATCAGGGGGCAATGGCAATGGCAAACGCCGCAAGATTTGCGCGGCGCAGGAATGGAAAGTGGACCATGGCGCGTAAATATCTGAAGAAGGCGACTTTGACCTCCAGCTCGGGCGCATCCGATGTGCACGACATCGTGTCAGGGATATTGCATGACATTGAACAGGGCGGCGATGAGAAGGCTCTGGAATATGCCGCCAAGTTTGACAATTACCACGGCAACATCATCCTGACCGAGGCTGAGATAGAAGAGGCCTGCGCACGTGTTCCCGACAAGTTGAAAGCCGATATTGACTTTGCCCATGATAACGTGCGCCGTTTTGCCGAGGCTCAGAAATCAACCCTGAAAGATGTCGAGGTCGAGATCGTGCCTGGCATGATCGCCGGCCAAAAGGCCATCCCGGTAGAGGCGGCAGGGTGTTATGTGCCCGGCGGCCGCTATAGCCACATTGCCAGCGCCATCATGACGGTCACGACGGCGAAAGTGGCCGGGTGCCAACATATCGCAGCCTGTTCGCCGCCACGTCCGGGGATCGGCATCGCGCCGGCTATTGTTTATGCCGCCAAGGTCTGCGGTGCTGACAAGATCATGGCAATCGGCGGCGTTCAGGGTGTGGCGGCGATGACCTTTGGCCTGTTTGGCATGCCCAAGGCCAATATTCTGGTGGGTCCCGGCAACCAGTTTGTGGCCGAAGCGAAACGCATCCTATTCGGTCGTGTTGGCATAGATATGATCGCCGGGCCGACCGACAGCCTGATCCTCGCCGACAAGACTGCCGATGCCCATATCGTGGCAACGGATTTGGTCAGCCAGGCAGAGCACGGCTATAATTCACCCGTATGGCTTGTCACGGATGACCGCACCCTGGCCGAAGATGTCATGGCCCGCGTGCCAGTGCTGATTGAAGATTTGCCAGAGCTTAATCGTGAAAATGCCTTTGCTGCCTGGCGCGATTATGCCGAGGTGATCTTGTGTGCCGACCGCGAGGAAATGGCCGCAACATCAGATGATTATGCGCCAGAGCACCTGACAGTTCAGGCCGATGATCTGGATTGGTGGCTGAAGCGATTGTCGTGCTATGGCTCATTGTTTCTGGGCGAGGAAACGACCGTGTCCTATGGGGACAAGGCCACCGGCACCAACCATGTCTTGCCCACATCGGGTGCAGCCAGCTACACCGGCGGCCTGTCGGTGCACAAATACATGAAAATCGTCACCTGGCAGCGTGCGACCCGCGAAGGTGCCAAGAAAGTAGCCGAAGCCACCGCGCGGATTTCGCGCCTGGAAGGCATGGAAGGCCATGCCCGCGCCGCCGATGTGCGCCTGGCCAAATATTTCCCCGACGAAACCTTCGACCTGACCGCCAATGGCTGATCCCGGCGATCTGTTTGATCTGTCGGGTCGGGTGGCTTGCGTCACCGGGGCCAGTTCCGGGCTGGGGCGCCGTGCTGCCGATGTGTTGGTGGCAGCCGGGGCCAAAGTCGTCGGTGTGGCCCGCCGTGCGGATGCCCTGGCCGTTTGGCAGGCCGGTGTCGGCAGCGCAGGCGCCATTGTCGTGGCCGATCTGGCAGACCGGGACAGGCTTGGCGATGTGGCCAAGGCCCTGGCGCAGCCTTTCGGCGCGCCCGATATCGTCGTCCATGCCGCGGGATTGAACACGCGCGAGGCCGCCGATGATGTGACGCCCGCAGGCTGGGATGCCACCTTGGCCATCAACCTGTCGGCGCCGTTCTTCTTGACCCAGGCTTTGGTGCCCGCGATGAAGGCCCGCAAATGGGGCAGGATTGTCAATTTTGCGTCGCTGCAAACGACCCGCGCCTTTCCGGGTGGTATCGGCTATGGTGCCAGCAAGGGGGCCGTGGGCCAGTTGACCCGCGCCATGGCAGAGGCATGGTCGCCCCATGGCATCACAGCCAACGCCATCGGGCCGGGCTTCTTTCCGACCGAATTGACCGAGGTCGTCTTTGCCGATCCTGAGCGCGCGGCGCGCAATGCCGCGCAGACCTGCATTGGGCGCAACGGCGAATTGGCGGATCTGGATGGTCCCTTGTTGTTCCTGTGCTCTGAGGCGTCATCCTATGTTACCGGACAAATCCTGATGGTGGATGGAGGCTTTACAGCAAAATGAAAGCTTTGGTTTATGAAGGGGTTGAAACACTGGGTTACCGGGATGTGCCGCAGGCCCAGCCGCGCCCGGGCGACCATTTGATCAAGGTTATGGCTTCTGGCATTTGCGGCTCTGACATGCATGCCTATCTTGGCCACGATGAGCGCAGGCCGGCCCCCTTGATTCTGGGCCACGAAGCCGCAGGCGTTATCCAGGGCGGCCCGCGCGATGGCACGCGTGTCACCATCAACCCGCTCGTTAATTGCGGCACCTGCGCGGCCTGCCGGGCGGGCCGCGAAAACCTGTGTCCCGACAGGCAGATCATTTCCATGCCCCCGCGTGAGGGTGCCTTCGCGCAATATGTCACCATGCCAGAGGCCAATCTGGTCGAAGTGCCCGATGAGGTGCCGCTGTCCAAGGCTGCGCTGTGCGAACCATTGGCCGTCAGCTGGCATGCTGTGCGCCTGACGCTAAAGGCGCTGCACCCTTCGATGGAGCGCTCTGCGCTGGTCATCGGTGGCGGTGCGATTGGGCTGGCCGCGGCTTTGGCCCTGCACGCCTTTGGCGTCGAGGATGTCACCATTGTCGAACCCAATGCGTTGCGCCGCGACTTTTTGCGGGACATCTGCGGCCAAAAGGTGATTGCCGCGGCTCAGGGCACATTCCCGGTCGTTCTGGATGCCGTGGGCTATGCGGCCACGCGCGAGATTGCCTCTGCCGCCGTCATGCCGGGCGGCGTAATTGCCCATGTCGGCCTCGGGGATGGCGCGGGCGGGTTGGATATCCGGCGTATGACATTGCAAGAAGTCACCTTCATCGGCACCTACACCTATACGGACCAGGATTTCCGCGACACGGCCGCGGCCATATTCGAAGCGCGCCTTGGGCCCTTGGATTGGATCGAACAGCGCGGCCTGTCACAGGGTGCCAGCGCCTTCCGGGACATTCGCGCAGGCCGGGTTTCGGCCCCAAAGATTGTTCTGTCACCTTGGGAATAGGCGCTGCGCCTGCACCCGAAAACTGTTAACTCGCAGGCAACTGCACAACCCGAAAGGCAAGATGAAATGAATATCGACAAAAAGATCGCCGACGATCTTGTCGCCAATGACGTCTCGTTCGTGACGACCGTGCCATGCAAGCAGCTGGCCGGTGTGATCGAAGAGATCGATCAACGCGACGACATATTCCACATTCCCTCCAACAAGGAAGATGAGGGCATGGGCCTGTGCGCAGGCGCCTTTATGGGCGGGAAACGCCCTGCGATCATCATGCAGAACACGGCCATCGGCGTGACCATCAACACGCTTGCCACGCTCACCCAATACTATCGCATGCCGCTGCCCATGATCATCAGTTACCGTGGTGAACTGCGAGAGCCCGTCGCGTGTCAGGTAGAGATGGCGGTGCACACCAAGGCGCTCTTGGCGCAATTGAACATCCCGACCTATCACTTCCATTGGCAAAAAGACGTCGAGGAATTCGACAATATCCTGAAATACACATTCATGTGCAACAAACCGGTGGCGATCCTGACGGATGCCAATTTCTGGGGAGGCTATGGCGACCAATGATCCGTTCTGAAATCCTGAAAGAAATCGCCCCGATCCTGCGTGACCAACTGGTTGTCTGCAACATCGGTATCCCCAGCCAAGAGCTGCACGCCATCGACGATCAACCCACCAACTTTTACATGTTGGGCACAATGGGTCTGGCCTCATCCATCGGCCTGGGGTTGGCGCTTGCCCAGCCCAAGCCGGTGATCACAATTGATGGCGACGGCTCGGTTCTGACCAATCTTGGCACGTTGCCCACGATCGGCAACAACGCACCGCCCAATTACATCTTGTTGATCATCGACAACGGGTCTTATGGCTCGACCGGCGACCAGCCCACCTATGCGGGCATGAAAACCTCATTGACCGGCATGGCCAAGGCCGCGGGCTGCGATCGCGTGATCGAATGCCAGGCCGAAGAAACCGGCCGGGTGTTGCAAGAGGCATTGGACGCAGGCCAAGCCACTGTCATCGTGTCCAAATGCGAAAGCGGGAACGCCAAGATGCCGGTGATCACCATGGATCCGGTGGTCATTCGCCACCGTTTCATGCAAGCCGTCAAAGCCTGATCCAAGCCGCCTATATGGCTCGTGCCGATCATATTCATTGCGCCGAGGATGCGCGAAGATTGGCACGGAGGCGCCTGCCTTGGATGGTCTTTGATTATATCGACGGCGCCGCAGGCCAGGAACAAGGTGCGGCCCGAAACAGGGCCGCGCTGGATGCGATTTCGTTACGTCCGCGCGTGCTTTGCGATGTCAGCCACCGCGACCTTTCAGTGCCTTTGGCCGGGGTCCGCGCGGCTGTCCCATTTGGCATCGCGCCCATGGGCATGTGCAACCTTTCGGCCCCTGGTGCAGATTTGATGTTGGCCCGCTTGGCCGCACGCCAGAATGTGCCCCTGGGCGTTTCCACGGTTGCCTCGACCCCAATGGAAAAGATGATCGAGACCGCGCAGGGCAACGCGTGGTTTCAACTCTATTTCAGCGGTGACGGAACCGGCACGTTCAAACTGGTTGAGCGGGCAAAGGCGGCGGGATATTCGACAATCGTCCTGACCGCAGACGTGCCAGAGGTCGGGCGTCGCCCCCGCGAATTGCGCCACGGCTTTACCATGCCATTTCGCATCGGTGCCCGCCAGTTCGTGGATTTTGCCTGTCATCCGGCCTGGTCGCTGGCGTCGCTGTGGGCCGGAAAACCCGACATGGCCAATTTCAGGATGGCGGGCTTTGACTTTGACCGCACTGAGAGCCGCGCTCGGGCCGATTGGGCGACGTTGCAAAAACTTCGCGATATCTGGCCGGGGCAACTGGTCGTCAAGGGCGTGCTGGATGCCCGAGATGCGTTGGCGCTGAAAGATGCGGGCGTGGACGCCATTCAGGTCAGTTCGCATGGCGCGCGCCAATTGGACAGCGCACCACCCGCCATTGATGCGCTGCGCGACATACGCCAGGCCATCGGACCCGAGTTTCCCTTGTATTTCGACAGCGGGCTGCGCACTGGCGAAGATGTCCTGCGTGCCTTGGCGCTGGGTGCCAATTTCACTTTCTTCGGCCGCCTCTTGCAATTTGCCATCGCCGCGGGCGGTGAGGCCGGGTTGGCGCGGATGTGGGACGTCCTGACCCAGGAAACCAGCATTGCAATGGCACAGATTGGTGTGACCCGGATCGCCGATATTGACCAAGCGGTTTTATCCAGCAGATAGGCACCGACCCTTGTTTGTCCGGCCTACATCTGGTTCGATTGGCCGCAACGCAGGAGGTCGCATGGATTTTCAACAAAGTGACAAAGTCTCGGATCTTGCCGCGCGGCTGACAGCCTTTGTGTGCGCCCATGTCGAACCAAATGAGGCCGCATTTCGCGCCGAACTGGATGGGGCCAAGAACCGTTTCGCCACGCCGTTGCTGATGGAAAACCTCAAGGCCCGGGCGCGCGCCGAGGGGCTGTGGAACCTTTTTCAGCCCCCCGCGCATGGCGGGCAACTCAACAATCTGGAGTATGCGCCCCTGGCCGAGATCATGGGCCGCACATGGTGGGCGCCCGAGGTGTTCAATTGCAATGCACCTGACACCGGCAACATGGAAACATTGATGCTCTATGGCACGGCTGAACAACAGGAACGCTGGCTCAAGCCGCTTCTGGATGGGAGGATCCGATCCGGGTTTTGCATGACCGAGCCCGATGTCGCCTCATCGGACGCCACCAATATCCGCTGTCAAATCACCCGAGACGGGGCGGAATATGTGATCAATGGGCGCAAATGGTATACCACAGGCGGCATGCGCGAAAGTTGCGAGTTGCTTATCGTCATGGGCAAGACCGATCCGGACAATCCAGATCGCCACGCCCAGCAATCCATGATCCTCGTGCCCAAAGACACGCCCGGCGTCCGTGTTTTGCGCCATGTGACAACCTTTGGCTATGATGACGCGCCCTTCGGGGAGGCCGAGATCCAATTTGACAGCGTGCGCGTGCCGGCCAGCAATATGCTGCTGGGAGAAGGCCGTGGTTTTGAAATCGCCCAAGGCAGGCTTGGTCCGGGTCGCATTCATCATTGCATGCGGTTGATCGGGGCCGCGTCGCGGGCGTTGGAATTGGTTCTGGACAGGGTTGAGCGACGCAAGACATTCGGTCGCAAGCTGTCAGAGCATCAATCCGTGCGCGAAGACATTGCCAAATCCTGGTGCGAGATTGAACAAGCACGATTGCTGACGCTCAAGACCGCCGACATGATCGATCGACAGGGTGCCAAATCCGCGCGCAACATGATTTCGGCCATCAAGATCGTCGTGCCCCAAATGGCCCAGACGGTCATCGATCGGGCGATCCAGATTCACGGTGGTGCAGGGCTGACCGCAGATTTGCCCCTGGCGGAATTGTTCAACTATGCGCGCCAGATCAGGTTGGCTGACGGGCCCGACCAGGTGCATATGATGGCTTTGGGCCGCCAATTGGTCAAAGCGCATCACGTCACATCGGACAGCTGAGCATGGCGCAACTGGATGCGGCGGTGTTGCAGAAATATCTGGCGGACCACATCGTCGGGTTGGGACAGATCCGCGATGTCACCAAATTTTCTGACGGGCAATCAAATCCCACCTATCTGATCAAGACAGACCACAAACAACTGGTTTTGCGCAAGAAACCAGATGGCCCGATCCTGAAATCCGCCCATGCGGTTGAACGGGAATACCGTGTGATCAAGGCGCTTGCGGCCAGCGATGTGCCGGTGCCACTGGCTTCGCACCTATGCGAAGACCCACAGGTGATCGGAACCCCGTTTTATATCATGAGCCATGTCGAGGGCCGCACATTCTGGGACCCGGCCTTGCCGGAATTGCCGTTCGAGACCCGCGCGCGTGCCTATGATGCGATGAACAAGACCCTGGCCGCATTGCACAGGGTGGATGTCGGCGCCGTGGGCCTGACCGATTTCGGCAAACCTGGTTCATATTTCGAACGGCAGGTTGCTCGATGGTCGACGCAATACCGCGCCAGCGAGACCGAATACCTGCCAGATATGGAAGCAATCATGCGCTGGCTGTCCGCAAATATGGTGGCGGACGACGGAAGTGTGGCCTTGGTGCATGGCGATTTCCGCCTCGACAACATGATCTTTGCCCCCGATGGCAGCGCCGTGCGGGCGCTCTTGGATTGGGAGCTCAGCACCCTTGGCCACCCTTTTGCCGACCTGGCCTATCAGGTGGCACTTTGGGGGATGCAACCCGACAGCGCGCTGCGTGGTTTGGCCGGCATTGACCGCGCCGCGCAGGGCCTGCCAGAGGATCAAGCCTATCTTGAAGCCTATTGCACGCGCACCGGCATCACCGGCATTGAGGATTGGTCCTTTTACTTGGTGTTCAGCCTGTTTCGCATGGCGGCGATTGTGCAAGGGGTCAAGAAACGCGCGCTTGAGGGAACGGCCTCAAACCCGCGCGCGCTGGAAGTCGGTGCGCTGACCGGCCCCCTGTCAGCCTATGCGGCCAGACTGGCAGAGCAAGCGTAGCGCCTAGCTCGCAGGTGGCGCGCCCCCGGCCTTGGTCCTGGCTTCCACGAAAGGGGCCAAGCGTTCGGCAATATCACCACTGGCCTTGGGCGGATGGAAATCGGCCAGAATGCCCTGCCAGATCCGCGTCGCGCGCTGTGCCGACGTCTGGGCGCCGTCGTCCGCCCAGGTTTCAAAATTGCGCAGATCCGCCACCAGCGGTTCATAGAAAGCATCGGCATAGCGCGCCATCGTATGACCTGCCGCAAAGAAATGCCCGCCCGGCTGCACCTCTTGCAATGCCTCCCAGGCCAGTGCGCCAGCATCGGCAGGGCAGGGCGCGCACAATTCCGCGATGGTCTGTAACGCCTCGACATCGTTAATGAATTTCTCATAACCAAAGCTAAGCCCGCCCTCCAGCCAGCCAGCTGAATGGACGATCAGATTGGCGTTTCCCATCAATGCAGCCCAAAGCGACATCGAAGTTTCATTGCCCGCTTGCATGTCGGGCGTGTTCGACGCTGCCCCGACGGCAGAACGCCACGGCAACCCGATATGCCGCGCCAGTTGACCGGAACCGATAGAAAACCGGATATGCTCCGGTGTGCCAAAAGCCGGCGAACCGGATTTCATATCGACGTTGGAGGCAAATCCACCATACATCACCGGCGCACCGGAGCGCACCATCTGGGCAAGGGTGATTGCCGCCAATGCTTCGGCATGCTGCAAGACCAGCGCGCCTGCCACCGTCACCGGGGCCATGGCACCTGCAAGGCAAAACGGCGTGATGATGCTCAGCTGTCCGGCGCGGGCAAAATCAATGATGCCCTGTGCCATCGGCATATCGACCTGGCGGGGCGAGTTGGTGTTGATGACAGTCAGGCACCAGACATCATGCGCAAATTCGTCATCTGACAAATTCAGCCCAAGCTTGATCATGTCCATGCTTTCTTGAGTCTGCGCCTGCCCGCGCGCATAAACGAACATCGGCTTGTCAGCCAAGACCATCTGGTTTTGCGTCATCGCATAGTGGCGCAGATGGGGCGGGATGTCTTGCGGCTCGGCCGAGGGGCCAAGGCAATGGATGACATCGAAGCTTTGCTGCAGTTTCAATGTTTCTTGATAGCTCTGCAACGAGCCTGGCACCCGCCCGCGTGCCCGGTCAATCGTGTTGGGGCAACCGGCACCGGGATAGAACAGCAGCGCTTGCGCGTTTACGTCTTGGTCCCTGTCTGGGTTGGGCGCGCGCATGCGCCAGGCTCGCGGGGCTGTGCTGAGCGCCTCTGCGACCAAATCCGAGCCAATTCGCACCATCTGAGTATTCTCATCAACCAGCGCGCCCGCCTTGGCCAAAAGCTGTCGGGCCTCGGGCAGAAGGAACTTGATGCCGAGCTCGTGCAAAACGCGAAGCGCGGTGTGGTGAATATCGGCGATCTCATCGTCCGAGAATACCTGCTGTGCCGCAAATGGGTGCTGCAACTGGCGATAGGCGGCGCTGCGATTGGGCGAACGCGAGGGCGCGATGCGATTGCGTCCGCCGCGCCGCCCACTGCTCATGTAGCCGGCCCCCAATCCATGACCACCTTGCCGGCCTCGCCCGAAATCATCGCGGCAAAGCCGTCCTCGAACGCATCGATCGAAATGCGATGGGTGATCAGCCCGCTCAGGTCCAATCCGCCTTGCACCAGAGCGATCATCTTGTACCAGGTCTCAAAAATCTCACGCCCGTAGATGCCTTTGACATGCAGCATCTTGAAAATGATCTTGTTCCAATCCACGGCAAATTCGGTGGGCGCGATGCCCAACAGAGCAATCTTGCCGCCATTGTTCATCTTGTCGATCATGTCACGCATGGCAGGTGCGGCGCCCGACATTTCCAGGCCTACATCAAATCCTTCGGTCATGCCGATCCGGGCCATGACATCGCTCAAATCCTCATGGGCCGCGTCCACCACATGCTGCACGCCCATGCGACGCGCCAAATCTATTCGATAAGGGCTGATGTCGGTGATCACCGTTTTGCGCGCGCCCACCTTTTGCGCCACCAGCGCGCCCATGATGCCAATCGGCCCCGCGCCCGTGACCAAAACATCCTCACCCACCATGTCAAAGCTGAGCGCGGTATGCACCGCATTGCCAAACGGGTCGAAAATGGCCGCAATCTCATCGCTGATGTCATCGGGAATTGGCACGACATTGGCCTCTGGCAAACAAAGGTATTCAGCGAAACTTCCGGGCCTGTTGACCCCGACGCCCGATGTGTTGCGGCACAGATGCCCGCGGCCGGCGCGGCAATTGCGACAGGTGCCACAGGTGATATGGCCCTCGCCCGACACCCTTTGACCGATCTTGTATTTTTCGACGGCGCTGCCGGTATCCACGATCGTGCCGCAAAATTCATGGCCCACAACCATGGGCACCGGCACGGTCTTGGCCGACCAGGCATCCCATTTCCAGATATGGACATCCGTGCCGCAAATCGCCGATTTCGTAACCTTGATCAACACCTCGCGCGGGCCGGGCTCTGGGACGGGCACGGATTGCATCCACAGCCCCTCTCGCGCGTGGGCTTTGACCAGGGCACGCATTTGGTTTCCGCTCATCTGATCAATCCCATATCTTTGCCGGTTTCAATAAATATATCAATGGCTTGATCTAATTCACCCGGCGCGTGTGCGGCGGAAATTTGTGTGCGAATACGGTCCTGACCCTTGGGCACAACAGGAAAAGAAAACGGCGCCACAAAGACGCCGCGCGCATCCAGCCTTGCCGCCATATCCTGTGCCAGCTTGGGATCGCGCAGCATTACCGGCACAATCGGATGGGTGCCTTCAAGTATGTCAAAACCTGCCGCAGTCATGCGGGACCGAAACTGCCGGGTGTTGGCCATCAGCCGGTCACGCGCGTCCGACGAGCCCTCGATCATGTCCAAGACCACCAAGGACGCGGCGGTGATCACCGGGGCAAGCGCGTTTGAAAACAGATAGGGGCGCGAGCGCTGGCGCAACCATTGAACAATCTCGGCGCTGGCCGCCGTATAGCCGCCCGATGCGCCGCCCAATGCCTTGCCCAATGTGCCGGTCACGATGTCAACACGGCCCATGACCTGACAATGCTCAATCGAGCCACGCCCACCCGAGCCCAGAAATCCCACAGCGTGGCTGTCATCGACCATGACCATCGCGTCAAATTCTTCGGCCAGGTCACAGATTTCCGCCAGGCGCGCGATATAGCCATCCATCGAGAAAACGCCGTCGGTGGCGATCAGGCGAAAGCGCGCGTCCTGAGATGCGATCAGTTGTGCGCGCAGGTCGTCCATGTCTGAATTGGCATAGCGCAACCGCCGCGCCTTGCACAATCGCACACCGTCAATGATCGAGGCATGGTTCAACGCATCCGAAATGACGGCATCTTCCGGGCCAAGCAATGTCTCGAACAGGCCGGTATTTGCATCAAAACAGCTTGAATACAGGATCGTGTCTTCCATGCCGAGAAAGCGGGACAACCGTGCCTCCAGCTCTTGGTGCAGCGTGTTCGTCCCGCAGATGAAACGCACCGACGACATTCCGTAGCCCGCGCGATCCAGTGCCGCATGCGCGGCATTCACCACCTGCGCGTCATTGGACAGGCCAAGGTAATTGTTGGCGCACAGATTGATCCGGGTGCTGGCGTCACTCAGGGCCACGCGGCCCGATTGCGGCCCCGTAATTGCCCGTTCTGTCTTGAACAATCCTGCCTGTTCCAAGGCGGTCAACTGGTCGTTCAAATGGGTCGTAAAACGCATGGACATCATAGCACCTTTGCTTCAGCTGCGCATATTTGCCCCATTCGGGTCATAGGCGGGGGCGGACAGAATTCGGGCATCATGCAATTGCCCCAGAATCTCAACCTGCACCTCTGCGTGGTCCGCCGCAAGGCCGGCCTCGACATAGCCCATCGCCATTGACGCACCGGTGCGATGAGCATAGCCGCCCGAGCAGACGTAACCAACCGCGCGTCCGCGGTGCAAAATGGCCTCGTCCGAGGTCACGTCAATGCCGTCGCAGTCAATCACCATAGAGACCAACCGCCGCGCAGGGCCCGCCTTTTTCGCGGCGAGGGCAGGCCCTTTGCCGACGAAATCCTTGTCCCAGTTGATAAAAACTTCAAGCCCACTTTCGACGGCATCAAAATCTGGCCGAAACTCCTGCCCCCAGACGCCCCATCCCTTTTCCAGCCGCATCGACATCAAAGCGCGTGCGCCATACCAGCAATAGCCAAGATCCTGCCCGGCCGCTTCTATGGCCTGGGCCAAGCGGCGCAGATATTGAGGCCGGCAATAGATTTCATAGCCCAGCTCGCCTGAAAAACTGATCCGGCTCAACAAAACCGGCACGCCGCCCGCGAAACCCTTTCGAATGTCGCGGAACCGCAAGGCGTCAGGCCCGACATTTTCGCGCGTTATCCGCCCCAGCAGGTCACGCGACTTCGGCCCTGACAGGGCCACCCCATGCCAGTCATCGCTGACGTTGGCATAGGTCACATCGCCGGGCAGGTCTTTTTCGAACCAGCGGCGATGGGCCTCTTGCATGGTGCCGGATCCAAACAGCATGAAGTGTTGTTCATCCAGGCAAGCGACTGTCAGGTCGCCGTAAAGCTTGCCCTTTGGCGTCAACATCGGCGTCAGTGTCAACCGGCCGGGACGCGGAACGGTTCCGGCCAGGATACGATCCAGATGGGCGCGCGCGCCAATGCCCTTGAATTCGTGCTTGGCGAAATTGGCAATCTCTATCCCGCCGACCGAAGTTCGAACCGCCGCAATCTCACGGGACACATATTCATGACTGCGGTTACGATCAAACGTTGGCTCTTCATGCGCGTCATCCGGGCCGTTTGCGAACCAAAGCGCATGCTCCAGGCCGAAGCCCTGATCCATCCGCGCCCCCCGCGCGACCAGATGATCATAAAGCGCGGTGGTTTTCTGCATCCGGCCCTTGGGCAGGGTTTCGTTGGGAAAGGTCATGACAAAGCGGCGTTCATAATTCTCGGTCGATTTGACCGTGCCCCAGTCAGGCGTCGCCCAATCGCCGAAACGGGCAACGTCCATCGCCCAGACATCAATCGACGGCTCACCATC
>Ga0316205_10001832_pt1 | contig 24446 bp, 20 predicted proteins | sample 3monthpyrite_MG_FD_204941 | JGI IMG/M metagenome (GOLD analysis project Ga0316205, IMG submission 204941) | Microbial mat bacterial communities from mineral coupon in-situ incubated in ocean water Damariscotta River, Maine, United States -... | ecosystem: Environmental > Aquatic > Marine >... | reverse complement strand
TATTTAATCATGATGCTGATCCCATTATGCTAAATGGAAAGCTCACGGATTATCCACTAAGACCCTCTGGTAATCATCTTGGGCACTATGAAGTATTTAGTATAGACAAGGTGAGCGGATGGTCAGATGTTAAGAATGGTGAAAGTAATCTGGTGCGAGAATACAGCCCATTTGAATCTTTTCAGCATGAAATTGAAAGTGCCAGTAATCGAAAAGCCTTATATTACAGATGTAGAATAAAGCCCTCGATTTCACGTATTGGCACTGAACAGCGTATTTCATTTATACGCAGTGATGAAAGTGCATTTATACCGGAAAGCAGTCGAGAAGCCATTTCTATACAATTGACCTGTACCAATAGAAACTTGCCGCAAGCACTCAGTGTTGGTGATATCTGTGTTCCGACAGAGTTTACCCCGTCGTTCGTACAGTTTTCTAATATCACCAAACCCAGTGACTCCTTATACCCGGTATTGGATGGTGGTTTACATTGGCAATTGATTTCCAATTTGTCACTGAACTATCTGTCACTACTGGATGTAGATTCCTTACGTACCATTATCAATGCCTATGACTTCAAAGCGCACACTGATGTGCAGTCAGAAAGGTCGTCAAAGAGCAGGGCAATGGCTATTAAGAGTATCGACACTAAACCGATTGATGTTTTGCTCGATGGGTTACCAGTACGTGGTTTACAGTCCTCTATGCAAATGGACCAGGAGAAATTTTTATCTGAAGGGACGCTATACCTTTTTGGGACGGCGCTATCTCATTTTTTTGCACTCTATTCCAGCATTAATTCTTTTCACTTGCTGGAAGTTGTCAATACTACAAATAATGAAACATACACATGGAAATTACAGAACGGCAGACAACCCGTCATCTAGCGGCTAAAGTGCTTCAACAAGCACCTGGATACTCATTTTTCCAATTAGTGGAGAAACTTCATCGCCTGCACGATGATGATCTGGGTAAGTCGGTACAAACACATCCAGCTAATGAACGTTTTGTGTTCAGTAATTACGGTGGTCTTGGTTTTCCCTCTACCGATATTACCAAGGGAAATGTTATTGAACGTAATATTGATAATGATCAGTACCGATTGGAAGTGAGTTTTCTGGGAATAAATGGAGTTAGCTCACCATTGCCTGGTTATTTGCTTGATCAAATGGCTTATGAATACGGTCATGATACAGGTGTTCGTAATGCATTTTTTAATTTTTTCAATCACCGACTGATTACACATTTACATCGTATCTGGCGTAAATACAGATACTATGTTTCTTATACCTCAGGTGCTAAAGATGATTTTTCTGCACAACTGTTTGCTCTGATTGGGCTTAACGACAAACATTTACGTAAAAATATTCCATTACCTTTGGGGCAATTACTTCCCTATATTGGTCAAATTGCCAGTAAGAGTCGATCGCCTTCCATTGTTTCCGGCATTATTGCACATGCTTTTAATTTAAAGCATGTGTCTATCAAGGAATGGGAGTTTTGTTATATCGATATACCCGAAAACCAGAAAGCTAATCTGGGGAGTGAGTGTTTATTGGGAGAAAATTTTGTCATAGGTACGAGAGTGCCTAGTCGAAATAGCAAATTTGTCGTTGAAATTCATGAATTGGATCAGTCAACACTTAGAAAGTTCTTACCGAATGGAGAGCATTTTTTACCGTTAAAAAAATTACTGGAATTTTTGATGCGTGATCCATTGGCCTGTGACCTTGATTTGGGACTTATACAAGAAGAGATACCTGACCTGATGCTCACGGAAGATTCTGGCTGCAACCTGGGTTGGACAACCATACTGGGAGAGAGTCATTCTATCAGGAAGCAAGCCAACATAAGGATAAAGTTAAGATGATGGCTGATGACAAACCAGTGCCGATGTTATCTTTACGCATCACCAACCCTCAAGTTATTGTTGGAGGTACCTATCCACATTATAACTTTGATCAACAAGGCGGAACGATAGGTAGTCGCGGAACCAACTGGTTGTTGCATGATTATGCGGGAAAAATTGAACCCTTGCATGCACAAATATTGATGATAGATAATCAATATTGCCTGACTGATTTCTCCGGCAATACATTCATTAACGGTGCCGCTAAAGGTATTGGTAAAAATAAAATTGTTCGATTATCCGATGGCGATAATATCAGGATTAGTAATTATCTAATTCAAGCCAGTATCACTAATGAAGCAGCGGATGATTATCGACATGGTGATGCTCTGCATGGGTTGGATATGGGCGAAATTATTGATCCTCTTGCCGTCAATGATAATAGTAATATTCTCATTAAGGACGTGGATTATCGTGATTTCCTGGATGGCCTACAGGACTCACCTGTAAAAGCAGAAGAACTTGACCCATTATCTGTGATGGATGCACAAACAGAGGATTTAGCACTGGAAGGTGATTTAATCCCGCAAGATTACGATCTGATCACTGCCGATAGCAGTAATTCCTTATTCGATTACACGGCAACAACACGGGAAGCGATTTCTCTACCCGTCATTAAACCTGTATATGGAGATAATAATATGACACCTGAAGAACCCGATCTGTTAGATGACAGTTTTGATGATAAAAAACCAAATTGGTATATTGATCAGGACTCGGTTAGCACTGAGCAGCCTGCATCTTCCAAAGATGCCTTGCCTAATCACATTGCTGCGATGCCTTTGTTAAAAGGTATGGAGGTCAGCTTGGGTGAACTTGACACCAATAAAGCGCATGACTTCTTGCGAGAAGCAGGTGAAACCATAAAAGCCAGTATTGAAGGTATTATGAAGATTTACCAGAGCAGTTATATGATTGGTGATTCTTCGACATTATCTTTATTAAGTCGTAACCTTCAGCCGATTGAAGATAATCCATTACGATTAAAGCAAGACTACAAACATACCGTACAAACCATGTTTTCGGATGAAAGAAGTTATGTTCATCTGGCTCCTCCCAAGGCAGTAGAAGAAAGCCTCAACCAGGTAGCCATACATCAACAAGCCATGCTGGATGCCATTCAAGCCAGTTTAAAAGAACTATTATCTGCATTCTCACCGGAAGTACTTTCCAAACGTTTTGAGCGTTATTCATCAAAACCTCATAGTGAGAGTAAAAAGCCTAATGACTGGTCGTGGCAAATGTACACACATTATTACAATGAACTGATTTCATCTCGCCAGCAAGGCTTTGAAAAATTGTTCTGGGAAGTTTTCGAACAAACTTACGACAATGCTATGCGGAAAAAATCAGAGATAAGTTAAAAATTTATCATAATGAAATTATAACGACGAAAAAAAAGGTTTTCGTCTAACTAAATTATAACCAGGGAAGTAGTAGAAACATGTTTAAGAAGACGTATACATTATTATTGATTGCACTCATGTCGAGTATGCTGTTTGCCTGTTCGACTAAAAAGCCACCGACGCTGGCTATTGATCCGTCATCGTTACCACCGAGTGAACGACCCAGTCAGGTCGCCCTGATGCTGGTGGCCAGTGAAGATGTAAATACCAACGTCATGAGTACAAAGGATGAGTCTCATGTTTACCTGAAAGGTAAGAATAAAAAAGAACTCAAAGACAAGCTTAATGCTGTATTAATGGAGCTGGACGAGAAGGGCAGTCAGAAACGTGAAGTGGCAAAAAAAGTAGTCAATAATGACATGCCAGAAATGATTGACGGTTCAACTCCCATCGCATTTAAGGTCGTACAGCTCAGGGATGATTCTTTGCTACTGAGTGCAGATTATCAATCAATACGAGATGATCTCAAAGCTTCATTGGGCCAGAATTATGTCAGTCATGACGATTATGTTCTTGTCCCTGGACAGTTCAAGTTTGTGGATTTCATCAATATAAACCCTAAAACTCGTTTCATTGCCATTATTGGTGACTATAACGATATCGAAAACTCAACATGGAAGGTGGTTACCAAAGTTGAATCGACGGGTAGTAAATACCCACTGTTCGTTCAGCTGCGTAAATCAGAGATCGTCATCAGACAGGAAGGATTATAGAATTATGGGAAATCAAAACCGAATTATATGGAGTGAAGGTTTATTTATTAAACCTCAACACTTCCAACAGGAAACGCGATACATTGAATATTTGATCAACCATCGATTGAGTACGACTAACCCATATGCTTATGGTTTTTCAGAGCTTGAAATCAATAAAGAATACCTTAGTTTCGGTAAAATTTCATTGGTGAGAGCTTCTGGCATCATGCCTGATGGCTCGGTATTTGATATTCCGGGAGAAACGCCTTCCCCGGAACCTTTGGTTATTGATGATGCCAGCCTTGCCAACCAGACTGTTTACCTTGCGTTGCCATTACGTGCAGACGGTATGAGTGATATTCAACGTCAGGAAACCAATGTACATAAACGTTATATTGAAACTTTAAGCGAAATCAAGGATACACATTCTCAGGATGGTAACAGCACACATTTATCCACGGCACAACTCAACCTGAAATTCATGTTGGAAACTGAAGACCGAAGTGCTTATACCTGTATAGCTGTTACCCATATTAAAGAAAAGCGACCTGACAATACGCTTAGCCTGGATGAGAATTTTTTCCCAACCAGTGTCAGTCTCAATGCAGTTCCGGGTCTCAGTCGTTTTCTGGGTGAGGTCGCAGGCCTCATCAGAGCCCGTGCTGAGCATTTGGCAGAGCGTATATCTGCTCCCTCGCAGGCGGGAGTTGCCGATGTTACTGATTTTATGATGCTGGTAAGCCTGAACCGTTTGACTCCATTATTTCAGCATCTGACCAAGATCAGGGATTTACACCCTGAGAGACTTTATACTGAATTTGTCAGCGCCTGTGGTGAACTCAGCAGTTTTGTTGAGAGTGGTCGTTTGACCCAGCTATTTCCAGCCTATAATCACGCAGAGCCTAATGCCTCTTTCAAGCCATTAATTGATACTTTAAGGCGCTACCTAAGTACGGTATTACAATCACGAGCAATTTCAATTCCGATTCAGAAGAAACCATACGGTGTTTATATTGCACCTTTGGCAGACCGTACACTGGTTCAATCGGCAGACTTTATACTGGCAGTTCGTGCGCAGGTTGATAATGATCGTATTAAGAGCTTGTTTACACAACAAACCAAAGTGGCTTCACTGGAACGTATTAAGGAACTGATCAATTTACAGTTACCCGGTATACCTCTCACTGCACTACCTGTAGCGCCCAGGCATTTGCCGTATCACGCAGGTTTTACTTATTTTCAGGTAGACCGTAGTAGTCCAATGTGGAAAATGATGAAAGATACGGCTGGGTTTGGATTCCACATAACCGGCGATTTGCCAGAGCTGGAACTTCAGTTCTGGGCAGTTCGGGATGAGTAAACGGAGATACGAACATGGATAATAAAGATTTAACCATTGGTGCACAGGATTTACGTGAAAACCTGTTCTTCGACGAAAAGTCAGAAGAAGCAGGGCAGGACCTTGCGTATTGGGAAAACTCTGGTACCGACATGGCCAACAAAGATGAGTTAACCTTTGATGGCGTCAGTCATATAGACTCTGATATTGATCATTGGTTTTCATTAAGAGGGGGCAGTATTAATCACCTCGTGGATGCGGCAACACCTTTATTGGGGTTAGTGCTACGAGTGAAGCAGCTATCACAATATAACGAAGTCCCTCAACTATATGTACGTGTTCGAGATGAAATTGCAGCCATCATAGCCGAAGTGCAAACACAGGGTTACAGTAAATCCAATCAACTCGCTTATCGTTATTGTTTGTGCAGTTTCATCGATGAAGCCATTATGGGAACGCCCTGGGGCGCACACTCCGTTTGGGCCGAACGTTCCATGCTCAGCATCTATCATGATGAAACCTGGGGTGGAGAGAAGTTCTACACAATTTTGTCGCGAACTTTGATGGATCCGGAAAAATATCATGAACTGCTGGAAATGATTTATCTGTTCCTGTCACTGGGTTTCCGCGGTAAATACGGCGTGCAATTTGAAGGTGATGCTGAGCGACAAGCGATCATTAAAAAACTTCATCATGTGTTACGCCAGTTGCGAGGTGAAGCGCCAGATGATTTGATTGATAGAACCATGAATGTAAAACATAGCAAGTATCAACTTAATGATGGTTTTCCTTTATGGGGTATTTGGGCATTTGCTGGTGTAGCTTCAATAGTTGCCTTCGGTCTTTACCAGTATCGGCTTAACTTAATCACAGAAAATGTTATTCAAACATTACAAACACTACTAGGTTGAAATTTGTTTACATAGTTCCATCAATTTAATATTTTTTTGTCATTGCGAGCGTAGCGTGGCAATCTGTTAACAAGAACCATGCAGTAGCAGTGGTTACGGGAAATAATATAGATTATTAATTTCATTAGGCATTGACATCAATAGTTCTGCTAACCCAGGCACTGTTAGTGGGTCAGGTTCACTTTGGGATGGTGTAAATTTGTAATTTCCTGAAGCGGTTGCCTTGTTCCTGTCAAATAGATGAGTGATGCCAGTGCACGTGTTATCAATACTAGTAATGATTATTGCTACGAAGCGTCATAAAAATACAAAAAACAGATACGAATTGGCTAGTGATTCCTGAATTTATTAATATTTTAATCCTCGTATTACCTCGTATATCCTCCATCATCTCGTGAATCAATCACAATAATTCAGTGTCTTTATTACAGCATTGCCTCGATATATTAGTCATGATGAATCCTGCTGATTATTTCATTTTATAAATTAACAGCATTTAGAAAATCTTTGGAAATTTAAATCCTAAACGGGAGGATGATATTATGACAACGAATAAATATTTAAAAAAATTATTGCCAGTATTCGGATTTGTATTTATTTCGAGTTTTTTGTTAGTTGGATATACAATGAAAGAAGGAGCAGTAGAAGTGATATCACCAATGGAAATCTTTAACTCCAATTCTCCGGTCCCATTGGAAGTGCTTTACCATGAATCCAAGTCAGGAAATGAAATAGGCGATTTCTATCTTGCGGAATTGATCATGAGTTCGAAAAGTGATGGTAAAATTGTCTTTAAAGATTTGAAATCAGGGAATAGAGCTGGCTCTCAGATGGTGCTTTCACTGCAAGGTAATCACATTGAGGGAAGCAGCAGTAGTAATGCTGAATTTGATGATTTTGTATTTCAAAATTATACAGAGTGGTGTGGTAGATGGCGTAATGGTATTAGGGGTCAATGGAGGATGTGTACAGGAGAAGATTGCGGAGAAGGTCTCGCTATTTGTTTTCAACGCAGAAGATAACCTCACAATAGCATTCACAAAGGGGGAGCTTAACTGCTCCCCCTGACTCTTTCAGTAAAAGGTTAGATCTTTGATTCAGATCTCAATAGAACTTAACCACGTATCATGTAAGTTACACACACTTAAAGCATACACAGTTCCAGTTACTCCCTTCAGTGTATGATCTGATATGGCTGCTTTATCAATTGTAGGATCAAACACTTTTTCACCTATGAATTTAAAATTACTATCCAGAATCATATGCTTGACAATCCAGTGCTTGCCAGCGTTCATTGGGTGGCCCGTTGTTACCTGAATACCACTATCTGTTTTTTTTAGTACCGGTAAATGTGGTGCAGCTTTCTTGGACCAGCGCCCCGGAGATTCTTTCGTATAGTAAACACCTCCTGCCAATGCATGTTGATTTATGTTGCTACCTCCCGCTCCTGCGAGTACGGTCTGTGGTGCGATGATTCCTGTGGCGGTTCCTGCCAAGCCTATTCTAATAAATGAACGTCGATTCATAATATAGTCCTCTATTTATTATTTGTTTTCAAAAAGTTACATACAGTTTGCTCTCAAATACTATGAAAGCCATAGGCGGGGCTTCAATGATTGTGAAGATTGATGCCGTGACCCTATATGGATATACGTCACCACCAACCGAATGGATGCATTATTATTCAAATAATAGTATGAATGACATGATCACTTATCGATTTACTGAAAGAAAGAAGAATAGGGTTTAGAAATTTGTCATTAAGATCATATAATTGGCAGGTAAAATACAGTTTAAATACGCTTTAAAACTGTGCATAAATTTATCAGTTATTTTAAGTAATAGTGTAACTTGTCTAACATTGAACAAAGGCAAGAGTCCGGAACTCGCATGTTAAATAGCGTAACCCCCTTACTAAGTAGTTATTAGTGATGAGTCTAAAAAATTAAATATGTGATGTATCAGCATGTGATTCTATTATCTTGACTCGTCGTGTAGTATCCAATCCATCATCTGTGTCTGTACTTTATTATATTCAGGGTCGTTTGTAGAAGCTTGTTGCCATTCAGGGTGCTGACGCATTACTTTAATGGTTTTAAGCCATTGCTTGGGTAGTGAATGTTGTTCGTTAGTGCCAAGTTTCAATGTATTCTGGGCAGCATGTCCGCGATGAGTGAGGGTGCGTAGTAATTTTCGCTGCCTGAGATATAGTAGGCTAATGGTATCGTCGTCAACGCATAGCCATTTATGTCCTTTCCAGGCAGCCTTTAATTCTTTTTGATAGCGACGTGCTGTCGACCAGCTCGCACCTAATGCAGCACCTATGGCTGCCGCTGCACCAAGACTGAGGCCACCGACCATCAGATCAATACCTGCTCCTGCTGCTGCTCCTTTTAATGCAGTAGCACTTGCATTTAACCCAAAGGCCTTTAATGCATGGGGCGAGAATATATCCAGCTCCCATTCTTCGTTACGTACCGGTAATTGTTGAAGATCGATATCTACTTGAGTAAAGGCAAATATGGTCAGTAAGTCCTGTAGTGCCTGCTGCTCAGCACTGCGAACAAAGTCCTGCATAGAGATCAGGTTTGTGTCAGAGATACCACTATTGTCTTCAACTTCTTGTCGATAACAAACAACTTTTATGAGTAGTTGAAGGATACGTTGAGTGGCAGCCTGTATCAGGTTATTCCAAACATCCTGTCGATAGTCGAGCAGTGTTTGCAGTGTCTCATAACGCTGCTCCATCAGACTTTGCAGTTTTTGGTAGAGCCGCTTTTCTGCCTCAAATTCAAATGCGACACTATCAAATTCCAGCGCTGCGTGTAGATTAAACTGTGCCATTTGTTCACGCCACAGCGTCAGGGCTTCACTGTTGCCTGCGATAAAATTAAACACAGGAAGTATTGGCTTTCCGGCCTTGCTTAGAATTTCTACTTCATCACGGTACTTGCCTAATATGGGTTCACGTACATCGATGATGTAGAGTAAAATATCACTATTGATGGCTTGACGAATGACCTTGGTTTCCTGATCAAAATCAGGAAAGTGGTCTGCCTGTTCAATAAACGCTCGTAATAAATCTGCTGGCAATTGGATCTGTACCGTTTTTTCAAGATCATTCAGTACCTGCAGCAAAGCGCTGGAATCCTCAAATCCGGGTGTATCGAATAGGGTCAGCACTTCATCATCACCGGCAAAGATGGATGATTTTTCTACATAACGTGTTGTACCTGCGGCATCATCAATTTCCCCAAACCTATCGTCTCGTATCAGAGTACGTATCAACGATGTTTTACCTGTATTGGTATGACCCACCACTGCAAGCCTGATGGGTTGAACAATAGTGATGTTTGTCTTGTTTGGCATTGCCTTAGACCACATTCATGCTAATGACATGATCAGCAGGAACCTTACAAACCTTGGCCAGTCTGTACCAGGCTTCTAGTCGTTGTGTAGAAACAGGTTCATCTTCATGCTGTTGCAGAAGTACTAGCCAATGTTTTGAGCTGCTCGACATTAAAGTAGAAATCGTGCGTTGTACACCGCGATCAGGTGGACGTATAGCCGATACCGCAACGGCAATGACGGGCGCTGTTTCATTCTGAAGTTTTTGCAGAATACGCGTTAGCGTCTCACTGTCAGTCACTTGTCCGAGATCAGTATCTACATCAATAGAGCTAGGTGGCCAGCTTATGTTGTTACCAAGCTCAACCGACACCCACAGGGTGTTAGAAGGAAGCTTATGCACTACTGGATGCTTGATAGGCGCTTGCTCAACAACACGTGGTGATGTATCCGCATCAATAATTTGGCCATGGCTCGCAAGCGGCATTAATTGCTGACGTAAGTTAATGTAATAAGGCAGGTAGTAATCCAATGCGAAATTGCGCCGGGCAGTCGTTCTCATCAGTACCGACCATAACCACAGTAATACTCGTGGTACGATACCGAATAATAGCAGTGCACCGAGTAAAAACTGCGCCCAACTGTAGCGATGGGCGGCGGTCAATGTTTGTGCTATGCCAATTTGAGTGTCGTGAACCTGCTCTGTTGATGGGGTGGCCAATCCGAGTGCCTGCAATGGTACGCTTAATACATCGGTTAGTGCCACAAAGGCGGTGTCTGACAGCAGTGTTGTACCCCAGACAAAATCATACTGACGTGCCATTAACTGTAGTACCAACATGGTGAAGCCCGCGAGCAAATAAACCAGCCATAATTCGTGAGTAACTTTGCTAAATTGCCACTTTCCTACATTACCACTGAAATGGCTGGCCACCCATGCGTGATCTGCCTGGGTGCCATATTTGTTTTTATTTTGTATATGGCTGGGTAGCCAGCTAGTTAGCTTTGCTAGTGCGCCAGCAGTCAAGCCTTGCAGATTCAGGCTGATACCCACTAGCCAGAGCAGCATTGATAACAGATTAAAACCAAGCAAGACCAGCAGTAACCAGTAGATGTTAATGGTATGACTGCCAGTGACTGCATAAATCACCCCGAGTACGCCGAGAAGGGCGGCTAAAGTTAAGGCAATAGTATAGGCATAGCGCGATAATCTCTCGGCACGTCCGAGAATGGGTTTCAAATCATTACACTCTTCTAGACTCTTTGCCCGTTCCATGAGGCCATTTTCAAAATCTCTGTGCACGGAATGGTTTGAGGAGATTTGCCCAGAATCACAGACAAGTGTATGTTCTGCTTCTATGCTGCGTATTTGTTCAATCAGTACACGCTTGTCAAAATTAGAAATGCTCACCGCGGTTATATTTAGCTCATTATTATCAATATCCTGACATTTTATCCAACCTGTAGCTTTTTTTCATCAATAATGCCTCAATAACATAATAAAAGGTTGAACTTAATATTTTAATGGCAGAATAATGATGGCTAGCATCATCACTTTTACTGATATATTGCTTATTAATAACTTTCCAGGCAGGGCTGATTTGAAGAGAATTTTGCGACCATTTAGACATCATCGATCACATTGTTAATATCTATTTGAGAGTTGATAATACCGGTACTTTGTTGGCAAGTGGGCAATAGCGAGCCCTATTCGATTGTCATTGGAACCAAAGCAACAAAAGTAAGCTATTAGTCTAGTCTATTCGTTAATTGTTATTTGTAGACGATAAAACAATGTCAGTGACAAAAGTAATTGCCACTGACGTGTTTTATACTACTGCGTCCTTGTAACGACGATTTTCGCCGCTGGGCCTAACCATCTGTCTTCTTCAGTCAAGGCTGATGTAGTCAGTCCATCACCTTGTGTTACCGCACCTGGGTGAATAGTAACGACACTAGTGACACTGGGTCGTGCAGGGTTATAGCCTTCACCGCCTGCTTTAGGTCCTGGCATGGTGGCTGCTGTTTCGACATTGTCTTCTGTACCTGCGTCGTAGACATGAGGTTCTACGGTTTTGCTTTGGCCTACGTTGAGATCTCCAACTTTCCAATTGGTAACACCTGTAAAGGCATCATTGGTATTGGCTAGCATCGACGCTACCGTTAACTCAAGATCACTAGAATAAGTGGTCGTTATATTGACAGTCTGAGTGGTTCCTGCACCAAAAGGAGCGCTTCCCATTTCAATCATATCGACGTTGGTATTGAAGGCTGCTTCATCGACGAAGGGTGCTGGATTACCTGATTCGGCCAGGTTTTCAAGACCGAGCGTGACGGACTGTCCTGCATCCCAGGCCGTATAACCTGAGCGATGTAATACAACGCCTAGTGGGGTCAATACTTGAGCGCTGGTAATGTTAGTGACCTCAACTTGAAAGGTCGCTTGAGTGCTACCATTGTTATTGTCTCCACCTCCACAGGCAGAAAGACCCGCGGCTAAAACGATGCCCGCCATGAGTGATGTCTTGTTTCTGATATCCATACTGGCCCCCTTAAGGTGTTACAGTCACAATAACTTCTGCAACCGGGTTTTGCCATCTGTGAATTGTACTAACAAGGTCACTTGAACCTGCAGCGTTAGCTGTTGCGTCACCCAATGCTCCGCGATGAACATGGATATTGGTGTTGGTATCGTTGCCTGCAACACCTGTTGCACCTGAGTCAGCATCACCACCTGGAGCACCTGGCATGCCGAGTGTTGTGCTGTCACATGATCCACTGGCGTTAAGAATTTCATCATTCGCTTCAGTACCTGCATCGTAGCCATTCACGTAGTAAGTATATGTGCCAGCAGCAGTGGGTATCTCTTGAGCTTCCAGACCCATAAAGGCATCATTGGTTGGAAGGATCATTGCCACGACAGTTAAATGTGTTTCATTCGATACAGCTGTATTGATGGTAGTAGTGGTATTGGCTCCTGGTGCCAATGGGCCACCGGCAGGATTATCAACAAAAGTACCACCGCCAGCAGAAGTAACCAGGAGGCTGTTATCGCCACATTCTGCCATCAGTTCTACATCAGCTGCAGCCGCTTCACCTAATTCAAATAGGTTGGTACTTGCATTGTGAGCTTGTAAAAAAAGGGGAGTGAAGTGATTACCATGTGTTAAATTATTGATCTTTATATCCCATGTGGCTGCTTGTGCAGCGCTCATACAAAAGCTGCTGGCAAGTGTAGCTGCCATTATGGTTCTTAATTTATTGAGTTTCATTGTAGCCTCCAGGCAAGGTTATTTGAATAATAAGTATTCGTGGAGGCTATTGTTTCAGTTAGTCGTTACACAATGTTCACGTTAATCTCATTTGTTTATCACGAAAAGAGAATTGGAATTATGTAAATGTATGTCATGTTTTCACCATACCTAACATTTTGTGATAAATATGTAGGTGTGACTTTAATAACAAGTAACATTAATTGTTATTGAATAGTAAAACTCTCTGACCAATTATTTGTTGGTAACCTATCAGCTGCAATTTTTAATGTATTGGCAAGGCCATCTTGTCCTTGTGCTTCCGCAATAAGACTTTTTAGTAACATGGAGTCACGGTTTGGTTTAAGTGCTAACGATTTGTTCACGTTGTTTAGAGCAAGTTCAGGTTTATTGTTCATATAATAGACCATTGCCATGTTATGCCATGCTTTTTGGTAGGTCGGATCGTATTTCAAAGCCTGTTGAAAATGTGATAAGGCTTTAGAATATTGTTTTTTTTGTGCCATCAGTACGCCTAGGTCATCGTGTGCTTCTGAATTGGTGGCGTCTAGTTTAATAGCCTTAGTTAGATCATTTTTTGCCAGGTCCAGTTTTCCTGCCCAAATATATCTCACACCGCGTTTCGTGTAGGCGCGGGAGTCATTAGGGTTTTTGTTGATATAAGCACTAAGATCGTTTATCCCCTCAGTATGTTGTCGATTTCGTCCATGTGCCATGCCGCGCCAGAAAAGCGCTTGATCATGATCAGGATTGGCTTTGAGCACTTCACTGAGTTCTTTAATGGCCTGTGAGAATTCGTGATTGTTAAAATGTTCGATGCCAGTTTTTATTTTATTTTCAATATTACTCGCGATTGTAGAAGTACCAGTTGATTTTGTAGCTTGCTGACTAAATATATTTTGTTCACTGGCGATCAAATGTGAAGCCTTGATAGGGTCTTGATATATGCCAGCAACGACAGCTAAATCGCCGAAGCATGATAAATACCTTTCATCATTCAATGTGTCTATAGTTGAGGTAGAACCGCGATGCTGCTGGTCTTCATCAATTGATATGAAAAATGCTTCACCATAAAAACTTCCTCTGCATTCTTCGTATATTTTATCGCCTGATGCATCAAATTGACGGTAGGCCTTTAGATCTTTATCTTGATGATGTAAATTAATTAACGTTTGTATGGGAGCATTTCGTGATTGAGGAAGATAGGCAGAGAGATAATCGATGACAATGTTGCCCTGTGCGTCGTGTACAAATACTTCAATTAAGTGAATATTGTCAGGATTTTTTGTTTCTCTTTGTATTCTACTTAGAAGACGACCACTTGCCTTATCGTAAAAGCGTTCTTCTGTAAAAAAATGCTCTAATCGATAGTAACCGCCAGAGCTTTTACTGGATTGCGTTTGATATTTTTGTAGCTGTACAGTGTGAAGCTTGAATAATTGGTTGGCAAATTGATTCCACTGAGTAACCTGGCTCTTATCAACATCCATTTTTTCCTGTTGTACTCGTGCCTGACTGGGGTACATGAAAAAAGTTATTATTAGCGCAAGTAAGCCGTATTGTTGTATTTTCATAGTAAATCACTCTTAAAAAATGGATAACATAGGTAAACAACGGCTCAGGTGAAGATTTATTCCCGTTTTTATGAAAAATAGAGGAATAATCGACAACCTGCAACGTTATATTACTGTTACATAATAAGGCAAAGGGCATATGCAACAAGGTTTTAGTCATTCTTCCAGCTTTAATCAGTCTCTCGAGGGCCATTGGCAAGGACTCTATCGAGTCTGCTTTTCCTGGTGTCATGATCCACAGCTCGCCGCAGATCTGGTGCAAGAGACGTTGCATTCAGCGTTGAAAAATAAAGCGAAATTGAAGGATGCAGAGCATCTGAAAAAATGGCTATATAAGGTCATGGTGAACAAATGGCATGATCACTGCCGACAATACAAGCAACAGGTCAGTCTCGATGATATTACGCTTATCGATGATGGATCTCCTGAGAACGATCACCATTACAATGAAGTGGTAAGCCGCATGTACAAAGCCATGAGTTTACTGGTTCCAGAGCAGCGTGAAGTGTTATCACTCGTGGCTTTGGAAGGGTTTTCTTATGAGCAAGTTGCCAATATCCTCGATATCCCGGCGGGCACTGTCATGAGTCGATTATGCCGTAGTCGAAAACAATTGAAAATACATTTGCAAAAGATGGATGCACATGATGCTCCCGGCATTAATATCAGGAGAGTAAAATGAAAGCATACGAACATATTACAGAAGAGCAGCTTAATGCCCTTATAGATAATGAGTTACATGATCATGAAAAAGCACAGGTGCTTGATGCTATTAATAATGATGATGCACTCGCAATTGAATTTAACAACCTGCGAAAAGACATGGATCTGTTAGCACTTGCGTATAGTCAGCCACCCAAACCGCCAAAAACCTTCGCTTTTGAAAGTGATCGACAACCCGGAAAGCTGATGGTAGCGATGGCTGCCAGTATTGTAATATTAGTAGGGGTGCTGGTGACTAGTTACTTAACTTTTAATAGTGATCATACTGTCTCAGAGTCATTCACTGCCGTGAATCAATATATACCTGCTGGGAAAGATAACAAAGTATTGGTACATGTGAGTAGTAACGACAAGGAACGAATTGAAAAGGCCTTGGATAAGGTTGATGAGATACTTATTAGCAGCAAGAAAAACCATTCAAAACTGGACTTGATTGTGGTGGCAAATGCTGATGGATTAAATATGGTAAGAGATGGATCTCCTTATGCTGATCGAATTAAATCTTTAAGTGCGTCTAATGTCCGTTTTGTTGCATGTGGTTTTGCGATGGAAAATGCAAGACTAAAGGAGGGTAAAGAAGTAACTCTTTTACCTGAAGCCAATAAAGTACCTGCTGCACTCACTGAAATTCTTGACCGACTAAAAGAAGGCTGGCTCTATGTTAAATCATAGTCCATGTATTTCGCGCTATTTAGAGTTGATGACAAAAAAAGCTTTATAAATGATTTAGACCCTGGACTGTTTGTGTTGAACTTTAAATGTCTTTTGGTAGGCTGGGAAGAGAAGTCTTTAACTTCATTATAAAAGGGAAAATGACTTCACTTGTTAGATGTCAGAATTGCTTTCCATAGCTGAGTATGATCGGTTTTGATATAGGCGAATGGCGAGTACCCGTAGATATAAGTGGTATTGACGTTATGCATGAGAATGCCAGGAAGGCTTACTTTGTATCCTGATCAGTGAGCATAACAGCTTAGTCTTCAAGCATTTTAATAGCCTTTTGCAAGCTACGACGCATACGGTTAAATGAACTGGCGAGAACCGTGATTTCATCTTTTGATTTGAAGTTGAGTTCCGGGGTGTCCATCTGACCCATGCTGACTTTACCGGCCATGACTGCAATTTTATTCATCGGTTTGATGACAATTGATTTAAGCATCAGATTGATCACTATGATTAGAAATGCAAATATCGCCAGGATAAATGCCATGATAATAATGAAAATCTGATTGGCCACTTGAGTAGGTATACTCATCGGAACTGTCACTATTTGAGCGGCGACCACATCATTCATTTTCCAGCCAAAACCATTAGTTTTTCCGTATTTAGCGAGCATGGCTTTGGGTGCTTTTGAAGGTTCACTGTGACAGGTGAGGCAGTCAGGATTACTTAGTCGAATTGGCTGAGAGATAAACAGTGAAGGGCCATTAGCCGTATTCCTCATGTCTATGATTTGACTGCGCGAGGCGTCATTTGCAAATGAATTAATGATATCTATTTCCCAGTCAGCCGCTAGATTTTTAGGGTTGGTAGGGTTTAAAGCCGCTTCTTTATATGAATACTTCGGGTGTTTATCACTTAAACGATCAAAGCTCTTGCTAGCAGCGTATGCAGGCACTGATTGAGGATGAAACTTATGAATCATTTTATTCTGTATGATGGGTCTAACTTCTTCAACAGTGTAACCTCTAACAGCATGTGCCATATCCAATATCAGACTGGCATGCTTTAACACCTCATTTTTTGCATTTCGGTGCAAAATAAAGTGGGTGAAAAATCCAGTTCCAAGCAAACAAATAAGGATGATACTGATGAGAATCAGATTAAATTTTACCGTTAATTTCAATACTAGAAGCCTGCTGTCATGATGGAGTGTTGCAATTTAAGATCGTTGATAAAGACGAGTCGATCTTCGCTGGAAGGAATTTCATTGGCCAAAGACTCAATGAGTTCAGTTAAATTATTGACGTCATTAAGTGCTTTTTTTACGAGAAAGCCGGCTAATGGGCCGATATGGAAGGTTAGACGTTGCTCAGCAGTAGCAATAAAATCTGGACTTAAATGTTGGCAAAAATCGGTTTTACTACATTCACTGGTAGCTCTGCTTTTAACTGATTTGGGTGTTGAAATTGAAGTGTATTGGTCAATATCTCGATAAAAATTTTGGCGGTCGTCAGCGTCCTTAATGGTGTTGCATAAGATATCCAGAAATTCATCCATGCTTTGCGCTTGGGGTAGTGATTTTTTAACTAGTGTAGCCGCTAGTGGCCCCATGTATTTAGATAGCTGTTTTTCTACAGAATCTATCTGCTGCATGTTCCATTCATAATCAGGGGTTTCAACCAGTATGCTGGGTATCTCCTCATCATCATTTGCGACACCTGGAATGTCTTCAGATAGCTTGGTAAAAGCTGGAAGCAGTTCTTCAACAGTAGCAGGGCGATCTTTGATGTTGAGGTTTAGCATGCGATCTATCGCTTTCAGTATAGACGTCGCATAGAAGCCTTTACCCATGTAAATGGCGGGAATAAGAGGATCTAGTTGATCATTTTGAGTCGCTGCCAGCCTGTCCAGGGCATCCATGGGTTTTTTCCCCGATATGCAATGATACAAGGTGGCACCCAGACCATATACATCAGTCCAGGGGCCCTGTTTATCATGTTTGTTGTATTGCTCAAACGGTGCATAGCCTTCGGATACCACTCGAGTCATGGGTGTAGAGGCATCTGAGAGTGATTGGCGAGCTGATCCAAAATCAAGCAGTACGGGAGAGCCCGATTTGCGTAAGTAAATATTGGCGGGCTTAAGATCCCGGTGTAAATATTGATTTTTATGAACGGCTATCAAGCCATTCATAATGGGTATGGCAACCTGGCATAATTCTTTTTCAGACAGTTTGCGGGCGGATGCAAGAAAGTGGGCAAGTGATACACCTTCTTCGTAATCCATGATGATATAGGCAGTGTTATTGCATTCAAGAAAGCGGCTTACACGTACTATATTATTATTCTTAAATTTTGCGAGTATCCTGGCTTCGTCAAGAAATCGCTGCAAGCCAAATTGGTAAGAGCGTAAGTAGGTAGCTGCCTTGGGCCGTATTCTTTTACTATCATTCTCCCTGACGGAATACATCATGGGGAAATATTCTTTTATGGCGACAGAACACCCCAGGTTTCTATCAAAACCTTTATATGTCATACCAAAACCACCGGCACCCAGCAAACGCTCTATCGAGTAGTTTTCTATCTGGTCACCATAGCTTAGAACCTGGGAGCTTCGTTCCATGATTATTTCGTTTACTGTCCTTTAGTAGAGAATCAATATTGTCTTATAAAACAATCAATAACAGCATATACCTAAAAATATTCTTTAAAAATAATAGCAATTATATGGCAAATGACAATAAGTTACTTTGCTATTTTATACTAAAAATATATTTTGTATAAGACGATTTGCTAAAGCGAGCATTCATTTGTATCGATATTGAATGTATTTCTAAATTATAGGTGCTTAATGATTAATAAATGCTGTTTTAGTAAGGTTCACTTACCTTTGTTAGATGAAGTTATTTTTACTGGGTCGACTCAGTCAAAACTGATGCTTAACTTTGAACTGTATAACGCTATTAACTATTATCAAATTAACTTGAGAAATTATAAGTTGTGACTATGAATAAGAAAGGCTTGAATGACGTGTTGAGGCATATCAGGTATACTTTAAATGAATAAATCAGGACACAATGTCACATTGGCTGAGTCCCGTCGTAGTCCTTGCTGGAGCAGTTAACGTGTACGAAAATCACTATAATATTCCAAAAGACCCTTTCAAGTTCACACCAGATGAATTTGAGCCGTATAAGTATCGCAGCTATACCAGTGGTGTCGCTTTTTTACAGCATGCAATTGAAGACACCAATGGTGTTCTCATTCTGTTATCTGGTGCGACGGGTGTTGGTAAATCTACACTCATTAATAATCTCTTAAAGCAATATGACTCGACTGAAGTCTTATTTGCCGAGCTTAATGCGAGCCAGATAAACTCAGATGGCCTTATATTTTCTATTAACCTTGCCTTTGAACTGAATGGGGATTCAGATGAACAGGCAATGATCAAGCAATTCCAGAACTACCTGGATTGGAACAAAGAGAAAAATCTCAGTACGCATATCATTATAGAAGATGCGCATGACTTATCGCCAGACATGTTAAAAAAGTTAGGGCAACTCTCGCGTCTTTACTATGACAATAAATATAATAGCAAAATTATTCTGGTCGGTAATCAAACAATAAATCAGCTACTTGATACGTCCTCGTATGATGAAACCATCAGACATTACATCACCGGATGGGAGCTGGATGGCATGAATGCTTCTGAGCTCAACGGGTATGTAAGTCATCGCTTGAAAAATGTAGACGGTGAAGACATTGTTAGCTTTGAAGGCGACGTTTGGGATACCTTGCAACGTTTCAGTAGTGGTATACCTCGGCGAATAAACAGAATATGCAATCGTCTATTGATAAATGGTTTATTTGAAAATAAATCCACGTTTACTAATGAAGATACGCTGGATGTTGTTAAACAATTAGATGAAGAAGGGCTGTTAGAGGTTTCACAAAAATTCGCCATCATACATGGCCTTGTAGGTTCCAGCAGTGATGATGAAGAGGCTGAGGGCGACCAGGACATGAGTGCTATGTACACTGGATTTTGTACCTCCAGCGAAGAAGAACCGACGGATGCATTCTTGCAAACTGTTATGCTAGATGAACCTGAATCACCTCGTTTAGATTCAATTGATGGTCCGCTGAAAACTTTGCAGTCTGAAGTTATTCCTCCTGTATTAGAAGAAACGAAACAAGCAGAAATTGATAAGTCATTAAAACCTGATTTTCTGGAGGAACTTGAAAACCCCGTCAATTCTGAAGAATCAATACTACCCGGATTAGAAGATGAGGGATCAAAAACAGTATTACTAGATAAAATAGAAAAACGTGGTTCTCTTGATGAGTCCATTCAGGCAATCTTATCCGAAAAACCTCTCGGCCCTGAAAATAGTGATGAGTCTGTGCATACTATATTACTGGATGATTTTGTACCTAATGAAGACAAATCACCCTCTAAAGAGGAGTCATTTGATAAAGCACCTCATTTTGATCTTAATGATAAATTCATGGAATCTGCTTTAGATAATGAATCAGCTATTGAAACCGAATACCCATCAATGCCTATGACTGCTGAGCCAGTCGATAAAAGTAAATTACCTGAAGTTGATGAAGATACACCTGAAAAAACACTCAGTAATAAAGTCATGCCTATTCATCCTGATGGGGATGACGATTTGATCACAGTAATACCTAAGGAAAAATCTTCAAAATGGAACAGTACATTTTTCATGATGCTGTTAGGAGTTATTGCTTTTGCTGGAATGACAATATACAGCGGCATGGACAGCCAGCTCTTTTCACTTCCGGGCTCAAGTAAAAATGAACAAGCCGGCATCGAAACAGCAACGATTGTAAAAAATGAAGCTTTAACTGAGAAATTGGTTCCGGCAATGGCTACTCCGAAAGAGAATAATCAACTTGTACCTTCTGAAGAAAAAATCATAGAAAACGCTACTAGTAAACCTATCGTTGAAGCACCTAAACCAGTGCCGCCTGTAGTTAGCAAGCCTGCCGTCGTAGATCCTAAACCAGTACAGCCTGTAGTTAGCAAGCCTGCCGTCGTAGATCCTAAGCCAGCGCCACCTGTGGTTAGTAAGCCTGCCGTTGTAGATCCTAAGCCAGTGTCACCTGTGGTTAGTAAACCTGCCATTGTAGATCCTAAGCCAGTGCAGCCTGTGGTTATTAAACCTGCCATTGTAGATCCTAAGCCAGTGTCACCTGTGGTTAGTAAACCTGCCATTGTAGATCCTAAGCCAGTGTCACCTGTGGTTAGTAAACCTGCCATTGTAGATCCTAAGCCAGTGCAGCCTGTGGTTAGTAAACCTGCCATTGTAGATCCTAAGCCAGTGCAGCCTGTGGTTAGCAAACCTACCGTCGTAGCGCCTAAACCAGTGCAGACAACACCAGATCAAAATCAACCCAAAGTCGCTGCTGATAAACCGGTTGCAAAACCCGGCATTGAGAACCCAGACCAATCCAAAATTATACCCACACCTGTTACTGTTCCTACTGTCCCGGTCCAAACGCCTACGATTAACTCTAAACAGCCTGCTTTCACTAAAATACAATACAAGTTCATGTTACAAAGCAGCTTTTGGTACAAAAATAATTCCCCAGCAATTCTTTTACCCTCAGAGTTAAACAAGTGCTCAGACAGTGGGACAGATATATACTGCCTTACAATTGAAAGTAAAAGACATTCTGAAACATCCCCCGTTGCTTACCAAACAGGCGCAATGATTCAGAATTTTACTGGCAATGGAACCTTTACTGTTTATTACAGAAGCAAGCTTGCTGAAACAGCAGAAAAACCGTTGGCCTCTCGGAAAACACCGGAAATTATTGTTCCGGCAGATCTGAAAGAACGTGAAATGTTGTGCCGATTTACTAATAGCCGAACTATAACGTGTATGCAAAATGGGCTGATGTCCGAATACAATCGAAAATTTCCAGCATTGATTAACTAGGAAGTCTTTGATCGATACATGAATTGGTCAAAGGATCCCTAAATTAGAGGGGTTTCTATGAAAGATTGCTTCATAATATGAGGATTTGCATTGACCCTGGTCATGGTGGAAAGGATGCAGGATCGGTTGGTAAAATTAACAAGCAATCGATTAAAGAAAAAAACATAACACTAAACATCGCTTTATTACTTGAACAATATTTGCTGGTATTCGGCCATAAAATATACCTGACCCGACGATGTGACCGCAGCTTATCCCTTCAAGCCAGATCAAAATATGCTAACAGGTACAAAGTTAATTTATTTATTTCTATTCATTGCAATTCAGCGTACACCCCTAAGGCTGAGGGTATAGAAACCTGGATTCATCCTTATTCGACTGTTGCCAAAAGATATGCAAAACCAGTACAAAAAAGCTTAATAAAGGCTTTTCCTAAACATAAAAATCGCGGTATCAAAGAAGCTAATTTTCATGTGCTACGTGAAACAAAAATGGCGGCTATTTTAATTGAAACCGAATTTATAAATAATCCGCGCATGGCTAAATTCCTGGCAAATGAAAAAAATCAAGAAAAAATTGCCTCTGCGATTGCTTCAGGTATTAACTGATACTATTAAAGCAATCTTTATAAGCTCGCTTGAACGCATTTTAATATGCCATAATCATATGCTTGATCCAACGCCTCATAGACAGGCTTTAATTTGTTGCTGCTTTCATCGGCCAGCATTTCCATGGCATTAACTATTTCGTCATACTGATCATTATCGATAGGTAGTACGTCTCGTGCATCCAGTATGCCTACTTCAATGGCTTCTGCCAGATGAGAGAAAACAGTCGAAAGATTTAGCTCTCGTTTGCTTGCGATGGATTCAAGACTTGCCCCTTGGTGATACAGTAACAACGTGTCATTGATTGTGTTACTTAATTGATTATCCAATAGTGGCGGTAACGGGTTTTCTACGATGATTTTAAGAAAGTCACTTCCATAACGGTTTAACTTCTTTTCTCCAACACCGGAAATATGGCTCATTGTGTTCAGGTTAGCTGGACGCTCCCTGGCCATTTGTTGCAACGTACTGTCATGAAAAATAATATAAGGCGGAACACCCATAGTCTGTGCTATTTCAAGTCGCTTATCCCTTAGTTTAGTAAATAATGCTTCATCAGCGCTATGTAAATCAGATTTTTTCTTTTTGCTACTATTGCTGCTCGACATGTCAGGTTTAGCCTGATGCCGACATAGTAGTGTTTGATCACCGCGTAATAGGGGTCGAGCCTTTTCCGTTAATTTCAATGCCCCGTATGATTCAATATCGGCATCGATAAACCCCATGGCAATGAGCTGTCTGAAAACAGCTCGCCATTCGGTCGCAATCAGTTCTTGCCCAATACCAAAAGTACTCAGTTTATCGTGCTGGTTTTTTTGGATACGTTCATCGTCCTTACCAGTGAGTACATCGATGATGTAATTAACACCAAATCGTTGGCCCGTTCGATATATACAGGACAAGGCTTTTTGGGCGCTTTCCGTGCCATCCCAGGTTTCAGGAGGCGACAAGCAGGTATCACAGTTGCCGCAGGGTGCTGGCATGCTTTCATCAAAATAGTCCAGTAAGGTTTGTCTGCGACAATGGGTTATTTCACATAAACCGAGCATTGACTCCAGTTTTTGCTGTGAAATACGCTTGAATTGCTCATCAGCATCGGTATCTTGCATCATTTGCCGTAAACTAATGACATCTTGTAAACCATAGGCCATCCAGGCATTGGCAGGCTCTCCGTCACGGCCTGCGCGGCCGGTTTCCTGGTAGTATGCTTCTATGCTTTTTGGCAGACTAAGGTGTGCGACAAAACGTACATCCGGTTTATCTATGCCCATGCCGAAGGCAATGGTGGCGACAATGATAATATTATCATCGCGTAGAAAACGCTGTTGATGATCTGCACGTACTTCATTGGAAAGGCCTGCATGATAGGGAAGGGCAGTACGACCTTTTTTACTTAACCATTCTGCTGTGGCGTCTACTTTTTTTCGTGACAGGCAATAGACAATCCCTGCATCGTGAGGATGCTCTCTTTCCAGGAAGCGCCATAAACGATCGCGCCCATTCTGGCCTTCACTGATGGTGTAGCGAATATTGGGTCGGTCAAAGCTATTAATAAATAATTGCGCATCCTGTAGTTGTAGTTGTGTGATTATTTCCTGCCGTGTACGTTGATCGGCAGTGGCAGTAAGTGCAATGCGCGGAACATTAGGGAAGCGCTCATGTAATACGGATAATTGCTGATATTCCTTACGGAAATCATGCCCCCATTGCGACACACAATGGGCTTCATCAATGGCAAATAAGGCAATTTTAGTTTTATCGAGCAATTCGAGCATGTAACGGTTCAACAAGCGCTCTGGTGCAACATATAACATATCCAGTTCGCCGTTTAATAAGGCCTGTTCGGTACGTCGTTGGCTGGCAGTATCCTGACTTGAATTCAAAAACGCCGCTTTTATACCCAGCTGTGTAAGGGCGCTCACCTGATCCTGCATTAAAGCTATCAATGGAGAAATAACAATCCCGATGCCATCCCTGACCAAAGCGGGTATTTGAAAGCAGAGTGATTTGCCTCCACCGGTTGGCATAAG
>Ga0316205_10001831_pt1 | contig 24447 bp, 29 predicted proteins | sample 3monthpyrite_MG_FD_204941 | JGI IMG/M metagenome (GOLD analysis project Ga0316205, IMG submission 204941) | Microbial mat bacterial communities from mineral coupon in-situ incubated in ocean water Damariscotta River, Maine, United States -... | ecosystem: Environmental > Aquatic > Marine >... | reverse complement strand
GATGGTGGCATCGTCCAGGCGCTGTTCGGTCAGGATGGCGGCCACTTCGACCGGATGGGTGAAATAGGGCTCGCCCGAGCGGCGAAACTGACCCTCATGCATCCGTTCGCCATAGGCATAGGCCCGGCGGATCAGATCGGCATCACTCTTGGGGTTGTAGTTCTGGACAAGCGAGATGAGGTCTTCAACGCCGATCATCTCGTACCGCCACCCATCGCAGGATTACTGCTGACCCTGTGCTTCCATCAGGGCGCGCAGCAGATTTTCTTCGGACATGTCGTCTTCGGCTGGCTTGTCCTGCTCGGCACCCATCAACAGCGCCATGGCGTCTTCTTCGGGCTCATCGACCTCAATCTGGGTCTGATGGCTTTCGATCATCCGCTCCCGCAGATCAGCGGCGCTTTGGGTTTCATCGGCAATCTCGCGCAGCGATACGACAGGGTTCTTGTCGTTGTCGCGGTCCACCGTAATGGCCGAGCCGGCAGAAATTTCACGGGCGCGGTGCGCTGCAAGCATCACAAGCTCAAAGCGGTTTGGCACTTTATCAACGCAATCTTCAACCGTAACGCGGGCCATGCAAAATCTCCGGATGGGAAATGGGAGTGTCGAGCCGCCTATGTAGGTGAGCCCGGCAGGCTTGGCAAGGCGTCAATCCCCGGCAATGGCCAGTCGACGGGCCATATTGCGCCTTTTTCTGCCTGCGGAAGCGCATTTTTGAGCTGTTGCGCGGTTTGATCCAGAACCGGGTGCCTCCAGTCGGGGGCGACATCGGCCATGGGAATCAGCACAAAACCGCGTTCAGCGAGGCGCGGGTGCGGCAAGATCAACTGATCGGGTGCGGATTTGGCCTGTTGGTCCGGGGCCAGGGATTGCCACCACATCCAGGTATCGATGTCAGGCAGTATCGTGTCGTCCACGGCCAGAATGTCAATGTCGAGCGTGCGCGCCGACCAACGGGCGCGACGGCTTCGCCCGAACCGCGCCTCGGCGCCGTGGCACAGTGCCAAGAGCGCCGAAATCGTCCCGTCAAAGGTAACGCGTGCGGCGGCATTCACGAAGTCAGGACCGGCGTCCTTGGGAAAACAGGGCGTCTGAAACGCGCGACTCACCTGTTCGAATTGAACGCCGTTCTTGGCCAAATCCTGCATTGCTGCAAGGATTGTTGCCGCCGGCTGAAGTTCACGGAAAGGCAAGTTGGCGCCAAAGGCCAAAATAACGCTCATTTCGCGTCTCTGTTTACCATGACGCAATGTAAACCTTTCGTTAACCTTGCCCGGATTTGCTCAAATATATAGTCTGCTGAGCGCGGAACAGGAAATCCATTTTTATCCTGCCACTCACACTCTTGTTGCGCCGTTGAAGAAGGAAATTTTGATGTTTTATCGTGACGAACGGCTTGCGCTGTTCATCGACGGCTCAAATTTGTTCGCCGCCGCCAAGGCCCTGGGTTTTGACATCGACTACAAATTGCTGCGTCAGGAATTCATGCGCCGGGGCAAGTTGCTGCGCGCATTCTACTATACCGCTTTGCTGGAGAATGACGAGTATTCGCCCATTCGCCCGCTGGTCGACTGGTTGCATTACAACGGGTTTTCGATGGTGACCAAGCCGGCCAAGGAATTTACCGACAGCCAGGGGCGGCGCAAGGTCAAGGGCAATATGGATATTGAACTGACCGTCGATGCGATGGAGCTGGCGCCCCATGTCGATCATATCGTGATCTTTTCCGGCGACGGCGATTTCCGCCCGCTGGTGGAATCGGTTCAGCGCCAGGGGGTGCGGGTTTCGGTGGTGTCGACCATCCGTAGCCAGCCGCCGATGATCGCCGATGAGTTGCGCCGCCAGGCTGACAATTTCATCGAACTGGATGAATTGCGCGACGTCATCGGCCGCCCGCCACGCGAACCGCGCGAGCCCACGGATGCCGTCTATGAGGACGCACCCGCCGATTGAATGGCCCGTCAGGGCACTTGATGTGACATCACGGGCCACGGTGTGTTTACGCCGTGGCCCAAAATGCTTAGGTCTGTCGGTGCGATTGGCAAAGGTGGACAGATGACTAAGAAACCGGCACTGGATTTGTATCTGGCAGCGCCGCGCGGCTTTTGCGCCGGGGTGGATCGGGCGATCAAGATTGTAGAGATGGCGCTGACCAAATGGGGCGCGCCCGTCTATGTGCGCCATGAGATCGTTCATAACAAATTCGTGGTCGACGGGTTGCGCGCCAAGGGGGCGATTTTCGTCGAGGAACTGTCAGACTGCCCCGATGACCGGCCTGTCGTTTTTTCGGCCCATGGCGTGGCCAAGGCGGTGCCCGCCGAGGCCCAGCGGCGCGAAATGGTCTATGTCGATGCCACCTGCCCGTTGGTCAGCAAGGTGCATATCGAAGCCGAGCGTCACCATCAAAACGGATTGCAGATGGTGATGATTGGCCATGACGGCCATCCGGAAACGGTGGGCACGATGGGGCAGTTACCGCCCGGCGAGGTGCTGTTGGTGGAAACAGTCGCGGATGTGGCCGGCCTTGACGTGCGCGACGAGACCAAGCTGGCCTATATCACCCAGACCACTTTGTCGGTGGATGACACGGCCGATATCGTAGAGACCCTGCGCGCGCGCTTTCCCAATATCGTCGGGCCGCACAAGAAGGACATCTGTTATGCCACGACCAACCGCCAGGAGGCGGTCAAGGCGGTGGCGCCCAGGATTGACGCGCTTCTGGTGATCGGCGCGCCCAATTCATCAAACTCCAAACGTCTGGTCGAGGTGGGCCGCGCGGCGGGCTGTGGCTATGCGCAATTGGTGCAACGCGCCACCGACATTGACTGGCGTGCCTTGGAGGGCGTGACTGCGGTGGGCATCACCGCAGGTGCCAGCGCGCCGGAAATACTGGTCAACGAAGTGCTGGATGCATTCCGAGTCCGCTATGAGGTGCGCCAGGAACTGGTGGAAACCGCGCAGGAAAACGTCGAATTCAAGGTGCCGCGGGTTTTGCGAGAGCCGGCATGAGCGACGCACAGACGCTGCATTTCTACGATCGCCAGACCGAGGCCTATAAAAAGGTGGCCGCAGGGTTTGACAACACCCAACTGCGCAAGATGATGGCCGCACTGGAACCCGGCGCCCATGTATTGGATCTGGGCTGTGGTCCGGGACAGGACAGCGCGCAATTGGCGCAAGCGGGGTTTCAGGTGACCGCGCTGGATGCCAGCGCTGAAATGGTGCGCCAGGCGGCCATGATCGCAGGCGTCAACGCCCGGCTGGCTACGTTCAGCGATCTGGATGACCGGGCTTGCTATGATGCGATCTGGGCCAGCTTTTCACTGTTGCACGCCCCCAAGAAAGACTTTCCCGATCATCTGGCGGCCATTCACCGTGCCCTGACAACGGGTGGGGTTTTTGTGCTGGCGCTGAAGATAGGCACCGGCGAGCATCGCGATAGGCTGGGCAGGTTTTACGCCTATTATCAGGAGGATGAGCTGACAGATCTGCTGAAAAATGCCGGATTTCACATCGATGATATCTTGCGTGGCACCTCGGAAGGCATGGCCGGAACAAATGACCCTTTCGTGACGATATTTGCACATGGCTGAGTTGTTTGCCTATACCGACGGCGCATGCAGCGGCAATCCCGGCCCCGGCGGCTGGGGCGCGCTGATGATTGCGCGCAGCGGGGACCGGGTGATCAAGGAACGCAGGCTCAGTGGCGGCGCGCCGGACACGACCAACAATCAGATGGAACTGATGGCCGCAATTGCCGCACTGGAAGCGCTGGAGCGGCCCAGCCGGATCACGGTGGTGACCGACAGCGCCTATGTCAAGAACGGCGTGACCAGCTGGATCCATGGATGGAAACGGAATGGCTGGCGAACCTCAAACAAAAAGCCGGTCAAGAATGTTGATCTGTGGCAAAGGCTGGACGCAGCGGCGGCGCGTCACGAAGTGACTTGGGAATGGGTCAAGGGGCATGCGGGCCATCCGGAAAACGAGCTTGCCGATGAATTGGCCAGGGCAGGCATGGCCCCGTTCAAATCGGACGACGCGCTCGGTCAATAGCGCTCCCGCCTGACTTCGGCGCCTTGCCAGGCGCTGCAGTTCAGTTGGGCCGGGCCGTGCTGCGCACGGGATCTTTTTTTCTCGCTGGCGCTCGGGTTCTGGATATTTTTGAACAGAAGAAACCCGCGCCCGTTCTCTTTGGTTTTCAAATACCTTCGCGCGAAGCGGCTCGTGGCCCCGAGGCTCTGAAAGGGGCTTGGGGCTTGGCCCAAAAGGGGAAGGCGCATCGAAAATGCGGTGCAACCCCGCGGGAGGGCCCGTCCCGGTCAGGATTTGGGACCGTAGGTTTTCCACAGCCAGATCAGTGCCATGGCACCCAGGACCGCGCCCAGGATGCCAAAAGCCCAGCCGGTCAGGGCCAGGACCATGCGCAACAAGAACCCGCCGATCAGCGCGCCGACGATCCCGATGGCTATTGTTTGGATCATGTTGGCCTCGACCCGCATGACTTTGGTGGCGATATAGCCTGCAGCGATGCCGACGATCACAAGATAAAGTATTCCCATCCGCCCAATATGGGCATCTGTGGCCATCTTGCCAAGACGTTACCGCCGCCAGTGGGTCGGCACGATGATCAACGCGCCGACAGAAGCCACGATCGCGTTCACGCCGGGCGCGCGAAAGCCTAGGCCGAACATCAGGCTGACAAAGTAGAACAGGAATGCGCCGCCCACACAGATGATGATCGACGCCAGGATACCGTTATGGGTGAAGCCAGATTTTTCTGACAGGTAGCCGATGATGCCAGCGATGACGACGGTGCCGATCATGGTGGGAAACATGGGGCTTATTCTCCGAATATGGTGCCAGGCGGCAATGCCCAGCCGCGCAGGATGTCGGCGGCCTGCATAGCACGTTTACCCGTGCGTTGGGCCATCAATACCTCGACCGCACCGGCGCCCGTGGCGATGGTCAGCCCGTGCAGGAGCGCCCCAGGCGCACCCTGGCCAGCGACAACGCGGCTTTGGAGCAATTTGATCCGCTCGCCTTGGCAGGTCGTCCAGGCGCCCGGAAAGGGGGACAGGCCGCGGATTTGGCGGTCGATCTGGCGCGCGGGTTGGGACCAGTCCACCTGGGCCTCGGCCTTGTCGATCTTGGCGGCATAGGTGATGCCCTGCTCAGCTTGCGCCTTTGCTGATATCTTTGGAAGTCGCTGTAATGTCTTGACAATTTCCGCGGCACCCAGCCTGGCCAAGCGGTCGTGCAATTGGCCCGTCGTTTCGGTCTCGCCGATGCCAAGTGCCGCGCGGGACAGGACCGGGCCGGTGTCCAGGCCCGCTTCCATCTGCATGATGCAGATGCCGGTTTCCGTGTCGCCGGCCATGATCGCACGGTGAATGGGCGCCGCGCCGCGCCAACGCGGCAATAGCGAGGCGTGGATGTTCACGCAGCCCAGTCGCGGCGCGTCCAGCACCGCTTGCGGCAGGATCAGCCCATAGGCCACAACGACGGCGATATCGGCGTCAAGGGCGGCAAAGTCAGCCTGCTCGGCGGCGCCTTTCAGGCTGGTGGGGTGGCGCACCGGCAGACCCAGGTCCATCGCGCGGGTATGCACGGGTGAGGGGCGGTCCTTCTTGCCGCGTCCGGCCGGTCTGGGGGGCTGGCAATAAACGGCCAGGATCTCATGACCCGCGGCAACCAGCCCGTCCAGTGCAGGAACCGAAAAGTCGGGCGTGCCCATGAAAATGATCTTCATTCTGGCCTCCGGGCCGGCGCTAGAGCGTTTTGCGCGCCTTTTTCAGCAGCATGTCGCGTTTGGTTCGGCTGAGATTGTCAAAAAACATCTTCCCGTTCAAATGGTCGATCTGATGCTGCACGGACGTGGCCCAGAGGCCAACATAGTCGCGTCGGTCAACCATGCCTTGCGCGTTGAGAAAGCGCACGGTCACGCCACGTGGGCGTTTGATCTTGGCCGAAACGCCGGGCAGGCAGGGGCTGGCTTCTTCGTGTTCGCGCAAGATCTCCGAGGCGTGAATAATCTCGGGATTGGCCATGCGCACCGCAGCACCCCTTTGAGTTGAGGCATCGACGACACAAAGCCGCTGCATAATGCCCAGCTGGGGCGCGGCCAGGCCGACGCCTGGCATGGCCTCCATCACGGCGATCATTTCGTCCCACAGGGCGTGTGTTTCGTCGGTTAAAGCCGCGACGGGCTCGGCGGACATGCGCAAGCGCTTGTCCGGCCATCGCAAGATGGGCCGGGTCATGCCCGCGCCATTTCGCGTTTCAGTTTGACCATCTTGCGGGTGATCATCTGGCGTTTCATCGGGCCAAGGTGATCGATGAACAGCTTGCCGTTGAGGTGGTCGATCTCGTGCTGGACGCAGGTGGCCCACAGCCCATCGAACTGTTCTTCATGGGGTTTGCCGTCCAGATCCAGCCAGGTCACGCGCACTTCGGCGGGCCGCGTCACCTCGCCATATTGTTCGGGGATTGAAAGGCAGCCCTCTTCATAGACGTTGGTTTCCTCTGAGAGCCAGGTGATCTCGGGGTTGAACATGGCGGTGGGCTGGGGTGCTGCATCTTCGTCCTTGACACAATCCAGCACGATCAGCCGTTTCAGCACCCCGACCTGAGGCGCGGCCAGCCCGATGCCCGGCGCGTCATACATGGTTTCGAGCATGTCATCGGCCAGCACGCGCAATTCAGCGGTAATCGCGTCAACGGGCGAGGCCAGCTTTTTCAGCCGCGGGTCGGGGTGGATCAGGATGTCTTTCACGCTCATACCGGGGATTTAGGCAAATCGGCGCGCCGTTGCAACGCCTCTTGAACTTGGGGGCGTGGCCGATAGGGTGGCGCGGATATCCAATGATGGGACCGGAAGCGATGAATTTTGATCAGGTAATTGATCGGCGCGGCAGCAATTCTGCCAAATGGGATGGGATGCAATCGGTCTTTGGCCTGGCCCCAGACGAGGGTCTGGGAATGTGGATCGCCGATATGGATTTTGCCGCACCGGATTTCCTGCAGGCCGCTGTGCAGGGGCTGTTGGACAAAGCGAATTACGGCTATTTCACCGGCATAGGGGCCTATCAGGACGCCGTGGTCTGGTGGATGGAAAACCGCCACGGCTGGCGCGTCGATCCAGAGTGGATGTTCATGCCGTTCGGTTTGGGCAATGGCATTGGCATCGCCATTCAGGCGCTGAGCGCGCCCCAGGATCACATCGCGATCATGACACCGGTTTATCACGAATTCACCTTGAAGATCAGGAAATCCGGTCGGGGTTTGACCGAATTGCCCTTGTCGCAGGAAAACGGGGTCTATGTGATGGATTTTGACCGTATGGAACGCGCCATGTCTGGCCGCGAAAGCGTGCTGATCATCTCTTCACCCCACAACCCGGCGGGGCGTGTCTGGTCTGTCGAGGAACAACGCGCCATTGCGGCTTTTTGCATCAAGCACGACCTGATCCTGATCAGTGACGAGGTGCACCACGATCTGGTGATGGCAGGGCACAAACATGTGCCAATGCATGTGGCGGCCCCTGAAATCGAGGATCGGCTGGTGATAATGACTTCGGCATCCAAGAGTTTCAACATTGCCGGCGCGCGCCTGGGCAACATCATGATCCCAAACCCAGTTTTGCGGGCGCGGTTTGCGGCCCTATTCCAGGCCCTGGACATTTCTCCCAATGTCCTCGGGGTCGAGTTGAGCCGCGCGGCCTATAGCCCGGCTGGTGCAGCCTGGCTGGATGAGCTGGTGCCCTATATTCAGGGCAATGCCGAGGTCTTTGCCAAGGGCATGGCGACCTTGCCCGGCGCGCAGGCAATGCCCATGCAGTCCACCTATCTGGCATGGGTGGATTTTAGCGGCACCGGCATGGCCACCGAGGAAATCAATCACCGAGTGATCCAGGGCGCCAAGATTGCCGCCACGCCAGGCCACCCTCTGGGCAAGGGCGGAGAAAGCTTCATGCGGTTCAATCTGGGCACGCAGCGCGCCCATGTGGAAGAGGCGATCGCCCGTTTGCACAGGGCCTTTGGCGACCTTCAATAGATCGCCGCGCTCGTGCCGTCTGGGTGCGCCCATACCGGCGGCGCCGTGCATTGTACCGGGCCCTCGCGGCTTGGGGGCGCTGCCCCTGCCCGGCTGCCGCCGGACTACCCCGAGGTATTTGGCAACCAAAGCTGGCCAGAGCCGCCTGTTTCTTCTGTTTTCAAATATCCAACGCCTGGCCGCAGGCCCGGCCTTGCCCAAGGGGAGGGGCCGCATCTGGATGCGGCAAATACCGGCGGGAGAGCCTGACGCGTTTCAGGTCAACAGGGCGATGGGCGCGTTTTCGTCGCGGTAGAAATCAAGCGGCGCCTTGTCAACAGCGGCAGTGTTGCGTTTGAATTCGTACCGCATTTCGCCTTCCTCTTCGTCCGAGGCCACGATCAGGCATTGGTAAAGGTGGCGCCCGCCATCATAGAGGTCGACCAGCCCGCGCAGGTGCGGCGCATTGTCGATATCCAGCGCGAAACCGCTGTCCCAGAATTTCAGGACCGGAAAAACATCCCCGCCCACTTGCACGCGCAGGCGGCTTTTCTTTTTGAGATCGCGCTTGCGGGCCATCTCAAGGCCTTCACGCACTTCTTTTGGCAGATACTCAGACATGGCCACCCCCCGATAGCAAACAAGGCTCAAGGTTTGCTTAATCCTCGATTCGGTCAAGCAAAGCCAAGCTCCGTACGGCGAATTCGGAAACAATCGGCAATCTATTGCCGGACTGTTGCAGTTTTCGGGCGCAATACATGGGGAATGGCCGGATCGTATAACGCAGAATCCTTGAACTCGGCCACTTCGCCCAGCACCGGCCCCACCAGGATGAGCGCGGTGCGGGTGATTTTTTCGGCCCGCACCTTGTCACGGATGTCCGACAGCGTGCCGCGGATGAACATCTGATCGGGCCAGCCGACGCGGTAGGCCACGACCACGGGGCAATCGGCGCCATAGAAAGGCGCGAGGCGACGTTCTATGTCCAATAGCGCGCGCACGCCCAGGTGGATGGCCAATGTGGTGCCGGTGGCGGCGAAATTTTCCAGCGTTTCGCCTGCGGGCATCGAGGTGGATTTCATCGACACGCGGGTCAGCACGATGGATTGGCCAATCTCGGGGATGGTCAGTTCCTGGCCCAGGGTGGCGGCGGCGGCGGCATAAGCGGGCACGCCGGGGACGATTTGATAGTCGATACCGTCACGGCGCAGCAACCGGATCTGTTCTGCTATGGCGCCATACAAAGACGGGTCGCCGGAATGTACGCGCGCCACGTCCTGGCCTGCGTTGTGGGCGGTCAGGATAGCGGCATGGGTGTCGGCCAATGTCATCGGCGCCGTGTCCATCACGCGCGCGCCCGGCGGGGCGATGGCCACCACTTCGGCGGGCACCAGTGAGCCTGCATAAAGGCAAACCGGGCAGGCTGAGATCAGGCGCTCGGCCTTTTTGGTCAGCAGTTCGGGGTCGCCAGGGCCTGCACCGATGAAATAGACTGTCATATCGAGTAATCCTTTTCGCGTTCCAGCTCACCGTCGATCCGGCGCGCATAGCCGCGTGGGGTGAACATGCGCGGGCCCTCGCCCAATTTGGCCAGGCGCGAATTGGAGGATCCCACCAGAACGACCGTCAACATATCGACCTCATCCACCTGCAAATCGGCCAGCCGTCGGTAGCGGATCTGTTCTTCCGGCCGGCCCAGATTGCTGGCCAGCATGACCGGCGTGTCGGCAGGGCGGTGCTGCAACAAGATGTCACGCGCCTGAGACAGCAAGATGCGGCGCGTCTTGCTGACCGGGTTGTAGAAGGCAATCACGAAATCGCCCTCTGCGGCCGCACGCAAGCGGCGCAGGATGTCATCGCGCGGCGTCAGGAGGTCAGACAGTGAAATGGCGCAGAAATCGTGACCCAGAGGGGCGCCTGCGCGGGCAGCGGCGGCTTGCAGCGCGCTGACACCGGGCGAGCAGATCACCTCGACGCGGCGCGCGGCATCGGACACGCCTTCGGCATTGGGGGCCCGGTCAAGCAGTTCGAACACCAGCGCGCCCATGGCATAGATCCCCGCATCGCCAGAACAAACCAGCGCAACATTCTTGCCCTGGCCTGCCAGTTCCAATGCATGGCGGCAGCGCGCCTCTTCGCCGCCCAGCGGAAAATCCGAGCGCGTTTTGCCTGCCGCCAGCGGGCCCAGAAGGTCGATATACAAACTGTAGCCAACCAGTTCGTCGGCATCGGCGATCAGGCGGGACACTTCGGGTGTGCGCCAACTGGCCTGGCCGGGGCCGATGCCCACGACCGAGAGACGCCCACGGGGACGACCGCGCAGTTCGGTCAGCACGTGTTCGCTCCGCGCAATGGCCATCGTGCATGTCGCGGTCTTGATCTTCGGCACACTCAGTTCCGCATGCGCCCCTGCACACGCCAGCGCCGCCCCTTCGGCGACGCCATGGCACCCGACCTCGGCAAAAACCACGTCTGATGGGTTGGCCAACCGGCCCGCCTCTGTTTCCAGCTCAAAGCCCGTGAAAAGCCGCAAAGGCACGCCCAGCCGACCTGCGGTAAGGATCATCGCCGGTTCGTCGGCCTTCAGGTCAATCGTCGCCACAGCCGCGATTGCGCCGGGCGCGATGCCGCGCGTTTGCAAGGCATCGGCGATCAAGTTCCACATCTCTTCTGGGGCCGCGCCGCGCGCGCAGCCCAGCCCCAACACCAGCCGCTGCGGGTGATAAACCAGCCTGTCCGCCGCGCCCTCCTTCGGCGCCTCGGTGCCCATGATCGTGATCTTGCCCGTCGGATCATGGGTCAGGCCCAACGGGTTCTCGCCCGCCACCTGCGCCCCGGCACCGTCTAGCATCGCTGCCATCACCGCCTTGGCGTCGCCGGGATTTGCCAGCCGCCAGCCTTGCGGCGGTTCATCCAACGCCACGCCCAGGGCCACGTCGCCCGCGGTGGTCACGGCGGCGGTGGCGCCGAGTGCGGTGGCAATCTGATGCGCCAGACGGTTGCCACCGCGATGCCCGCCCAGCAAAGGCACAGCGACCCGGCCATCGTCCGAGACAGAAATCACCGGCGGCTCGGTGCGTTTGTCGCTCAGCAGGGGAGCCACGCCCCGGATGAGGATGCCGCTGGCGCAAACGCCAATGATCGGAATGCCGGCGGCGAATAGGTCGCGCGCATGGTCCAGTGCATTGTCAAAAAAGACATCGGCCTCATCCACTCGGCCCGCGCGGCCATGAACCGGCGCGCCCAGGGATGCGGCCACGCGATGAGCGACGGCCTGGCCTGAACGCGACAGGGCCAATACAACAGGGGTTACAGCCATGGGTCAGCGCCTTTCACAAGCAAGAGCATCGAAAAATAGGGGGCTACGTCCGGGGCCTCTGACAACGGGCAAACGCGTTCGTCAGGCAGGCCTACGCGTTCGACATAGGTGGCCTGATCGCTCAGCGCCAAATCCGTCAGAACCGCGCGCAATTTCGGCAAGTGGCGGCCCAGTTTCATGATGGCCACGCTTTCCGCAGCCCGGATGCGGGCGCGCAGCTCGTCCTTGGGTAATGGGCCGGGCAAGATCGTCAGGCGCTCATTGCGAGCCACCAGCGGCAGGCCCGCGCGGGCGGCGGCGGCGGATACAGAGGTAACACCGGGCACCACCTCGACTTCAAAACGCCCCGAAAGCCGCGCAAAGAGATACATGAACGAGCCATAAAAGAACGGGTCGCCCTCGCACAGGACCACCACATCGCGGCCAGCCTCCAGTTCGGCGGCGATGGCCAGGGCGCCCAGATCATAGGCTGCTTGTGCGGGCCCGCGCTCGGTGCGCATGGGCACATTGATCACGATCTCACGCGCGGTCCCGGCGATCAGGTCGGCGGCGATGGCACGGGCGAAACTGGCACCGCCCTGCAGTGCCGGATAGGCCAGCACAGCCGCACCAGATATCAGCCGCGCGGCTTTCACCGTCAGCAAATCCGGATCGCCCGGGCCCAGGCCCACGCCATATACACGGCCCTGTTTCTCCTGTTTCAAAATATCCCCGCCGGAGGCCCCGTTTTCCATCATCGCTTGATCAGGCTCCATTGAGTTACGGGCATCAGAGGCTTCCATCCCCGATAGGGGCCCACAGGTTCGGCCCGATTGACCGACAGTTTGACCAATTCGCCTCCGAGGCTGGCGTGCAGGGCGCTCAGCGCCTGTTCGCTTTCCAGCGTCACCGCATTGGCCACCAAACGGCCCAACGGTTTAAGCGCCGCCCAGGCCGCATCAAAGGTGGTCGTACTGAACCCACCACCTATGAATATCGCGTCCGGTGCGGGCAAGTCTGACAAGGCCGCAGGCGCCTCACCGTCGATCAATTCCAACTTGGGAGCACCCAGCGCCAGCGCGTTTTCGGCCGCCATCGCGCGCCGGTCGGCACGCGGTTCAATGCCGATTGCACGTGCATAACGGGCCGCACGCATCCATTCGACCGCGACCGAGCCGCAGCCCGTGCCCACGTCCCACAACAGCGCCCCGCGCATGGGCATCAGCTTGGCCAGTGTCACGGCCCGCACTTCGCGCTTGGTCATCGTGCCGTCATGGGTGAACAACTCATCAGCCAGTCCCGGAACACGGGGCATCAGCGCGGCATCGGGCGCGGCCACGCAGTCCACTGCCAGCGTGTTGAAGGCCGGCACCACATGCGCCCAATCCTCAGCCAAGCCGTCATGGCGGGTTTCGTCCGGCCCGCCCATGGCCGCAAGAACTGTAAGGCGTGACTTACCAAACCCGCGCGCGGTCAGAAAGCGCGCGATTTCCGCGGGTGTGTCAGCGCCCGTGGTCAGGATCAACAACCGCTGGTCGGGCTGGATGAAGGCGATCATCTGCTCTACCGGGCGGCCATGCACGGTGAGGGTTTCCACATCGGCCATCGACCAGCCCATGCGGGCAGCGGCCAGTTGAAAGGCACCCACCTGCGGGTGATAGACTATCTGCGCCGGGTCCAGTGCGCGCCCGATGCGTGCGCCCACGGAGAACCACAAGGGATCGCCGGTGGCCAGCACCACCACGCGCCTGCCCTTCAGCGCCTCAAGCTGCGCAATGAGGGCATCAAAAGGGCTGGGCCAGCTGAGCCGTTTGGCCGTCACTGCCTCTGACAACCCGTGATGTCGGTCACCACCGATGATGATCTCGGCGGCCTCGACCACAGCGCGCGTGGCGGGCGTCAACCCGTCCATCCCGTCCTCGCCAATGCCTACGATATGCAGCCAGGGGATCATGTTCCAATCTCCTCGATCAGGGCGCGAAAAGCCCCGTGATGTGGCTGCCAGGCGTCCAGAACCGAGCGCGCATAGCGGTCCACTTCCGCCGCATGCGCAGCCGCATCCGGGGCGGCATGGACCGCCTCCAATCCCACCGAAAGACTGGCCTGTGGCATTTCCAGAGCCGGAAAGTCATGGCCCGATTTCGCCGCGCGACGCAAGAAATCGACAATGCCGGCCTGGCCCACACCGCAGTCAAAATGCAGCATCAAGGCCGCCAGATGTATGTAAAGTGACTGGCGCGCCCGCCTGTCGGTGTCTATGGAATGCTGGCCGCAATAGGCGTCGGTCAGCAATCGGTGCGACTGCCAATAGGCCGCGTCGGAATAGTCGCGCGCCAGGATCTCGCCATAACGTGACCAGCACGCCGGGCTGGCGCTCATATAGGCATGGGCCGGACCGTCATGATCGCCGGAATATCCGCAAGCCGGGCAGATCATTCGCCCGGCAACCCGGCGGCCAGCGCATTGACCGCTGCACTGGCGATGGCCGATCCACCACGGCGGCCACGAAGCGCCACAAAGTTACACCCACGCGGATCCCGGGCCAACTCGGCCTTGCTTTCAGCGGCCCCTACAAAACCCACAGGGAACCCCAAGATGACTGCGGGGCGCGGGAAACCTGCCTCGATCCGTTCCAGCAGATGAAACAGCGCGGTGGGTGCATTGCCAATCGCCACGACCGCGCCATCCAGATGATCGTGCCATAGATCCACCGCCGCCGCAGACCGCGTGGTGCCCAGATCGGCCGCCATTTTCGGCACGGCGGGATCATTCAACGTCACCATCACCGGATTGTCCGCCGGCAAGGCGCGCCGAATGATCCCTGCCCCCACCATTTCGCAATCGCACAAGATCGGCGCCCCGGCGGCCAACGCAGCCGCACCTGCCTCGAACGCCCTTTCGGAAAACGCCAGACGGTCCGCGATCTCAACCATGCCGCAGGCGTGGATCACGCGAATGGCCAGTGCTTGCATGCCCGGCCCGAAACGGTCCAGTCGCGCCTGGGCCCGCACCGTGGCGAAGCTTTCGGCGTATATCGCGTTTGGATCTTTCAGATAGGGACGCATGGGCTTCTTCTGTTCCTAAATATCCCCGCCGGAGGCATCGCGCCCCAGGGGGGCGCTATTTCTTGCGCGCGCTTAGTGGCCCATGCGGGTGATGGGCATGGGGATAGACAGGGTGGTGATGGTGGTGATGATCGTGGGCGTGGTCATGTTGTTCGTCCCCGTGGTGGTGGTGATCATGTTCGGCCATCTCCAGGCGGCAGGCGCCGGTGCAAAAACTGTCACACAACGCACAATCGGCCACGTTCGAGCCTGGGGCATGGGCCCCCTGGCCCTCGACATGATGGTGATGGCTTTCCTGCACCGCGCCCACTTCGGCTTCGAACCCCAGCACCTGCACACGATATTTGCACAAGACGCAGGTGGGTGGCGGAACATCGGCAAAAGCCGGATGGGCGGCGCGTTCGGAGGCTGGAATGTGGCGGTGGCCCTCGCCCTCGATCGACAACACCTGCTCGCGATAGGCACAGGTCCCGCAATTGGGCACCGGAACCGCACCGGTTTGTTCGGTGATGCGCTCGGCAAAAGTCGCCAGCACCTGGGGGTGGTCATTCAAATACCCCGCTTTGACGAATTCGATCCCGGGATGTTCCGCCGCGACCTGATCGGTGAAGCCATAGATGCGGTCGATCAAGATGCCGGTGAACAGGAAATAGGGAAATACGACGATCCTTTTGTAGCCCAGCTTGGCGGCATGGGTCAGGCAGGGTGCGACCAGCGGAAAGGTAACACCGGAATAGCCCACCTCCAGCCAGCCGAACCCCAGACCTTCTTGCAGCATCCGCGCGATCTTGGCGACATTGCCATTGGCATCCGGGTCCGAGGCGCCGCGCCCGATGACCACCAGACAGGTGTCTTGCAGCGCCACCTCACCCGAGGCCGCATCGGCCGCGGCCACCGCGTCGGTGATGCGCGCGCCGGCGGCGGCGATCATCTTGGGGTCCACGCCCAATTCACGGCCATAGGAGATCTCAATCCCGTGCCTGGCGGCGTAGGCGTTCAGCACTGTGGGGATGTCGTTCTTGGCATGCATCGCGGCGAACAACATGCCGGGCACTGCCAGAATGCGCTCGCAGCCGGCGTTGCGCAGATTGTCCAACCCGTCGCGGATGACCGGATTGGCAAACTCCAGATAGCCGTAATCGACCAGCCAATCCTCGGGCAAAAAGGCCGGCAATTTTTTGGCCAGCACCTTGAATTCGTCCACCGCCGACTGGCTGCGTGAGCCATGGCCGCAAATCATCACACCGGTTTTCATACCTCGGCCTCTTGGATGTCGTCTTCGGCCTCGACCTGCTCGTCCTCTTCTTCCTGTTTGCCTTTCAGCCAGCCCCAAAGAGCCACCCCGACGGCCGCCCCCAAGGCGATACCGGCGACCCAATGGTCATGGCCGGCGAACGTATCCAAATGGCCCGGATGGGCCCAAGCACCCTGCGGCAACAGCAAAAACAGAATCAGAAGTGATCTCATGTGGCAGCCCTCATCTTATCCCAAGGCCTGCCAGGGGCGTGCAATTCCCGCCGCGACGACGCGCCCGCCTGATCCCCATTCGGGTCGATCTCTGGGCGCCAACCGTTCTGGCCCCGGCCTCGGGGCTTCGTCTGCTCTTTGACCTATACGTTGCGCCGCGGGCGCGCAATTCAAAAGGCGGCTTGCCGGGACGCAGGAACGACCTGTGCGGTGGCGCACATAGGGCCTTGCGGTTTGATAGTTCCCCTTGATTGCCGCACAGTCTAGGGAACACAGGACACATCAGACAGGAGCGCGTCAAATGGGCCGATTGATCGAAGGCGAATGGACAACTGATTGGTATGACACCAAATCCACGGGCGGCAAATTTGTGCGTTCCGATGCCAGTTTCCGCAACTGGATCACGCCTGATGGCAATCCAGGGCCCAGTGGCACCGGCGGCTATGGCGCCGAGGCGGGGCGCTATCACCTTTATGTCTCTTATGCCTGCCCCTGGGCACATCGCACTTTGATCTTCCGCCATCTCAAAGAGCTGCAAGGGATGATCGATATCTCTGTCGTTCACCCCGACATGCTTGACGACGGCTGGACCTTCGACACCGATGCCGACGGCGCCACAGGCGACCGGTTGATGGGGCTACGCTTCATGCGTGAGGTCTATCAAAAGGCCCTGCCCGATGTGACCAGCCGGGTCACCGTGCCGGTGCTCTGGGACAAGAGGACCGGCACCATCGTGTCCAATGAAAGCTCGGAAATCATCCGGATGTTCAATTCGGCCTTCGACGATCTGACCGGCAATACATTGGATTTCTGGCCCGCAGAGATGCGCGATGACATCCAAGCAGTGAATGATCGCATCTATCACAACGTCAACAATGGCGTCTACAAATCGGGCTTTGCCACCACTCAGCCCGCCTATGATGAGGCCGTCACGGCGCTGTTTGACACGCTGGAATGGCTGGAAGACCGACTGTCAACGCGCCGCTACCTGATGGGCGACCGCCTGACCGAGGCCGATTGGCGGCTGTTCACCACTTTGGTGCGTTTTGACCCGGTCTATCACGGCCATTTCAAATGCAATCGAAAACGCATCATCGACTACCCCAACCTCTGGGCCTACACGCGCGAGCTGTTTCAGATGGAGGGCATCGCCGAAACGGTGAACTTTCCTCATATCGTCGGCCATTACCACCGCAGTCACAGCTCGATCAATCCGCATTCCATCGTGCCGATCGGCCCCGAGATCAACTGGCTTGCGCCTCACAACCGGGGCCCGGAGGCAATCTGAACCACGCGCCATTTCATCTTGCCGGAAATATCCCCGCCGGAGGCACGCGGAGGCCCTTTGGGGCGCCGCGCCCGGCGTGTTCAGGCCGCGCCGTGATGTTCGATGACCGCTTCCAGGTCGTCGGGGGCCACGCCCGAGGGCATCACTGCGCAGGCATTCGGAATATGCTGAAATATCGACCCATCCGAAAAGAAGTTCGAATTTGAAACAAAGATCACCTTGGTCTTGGGTTGTCGGTAGCTGGCGAAATCGGCGATGGCGATGGCGGACCCATCTGTCAGAACGACATCGACAACAATCACGTCTACATGTCTGTTCTGCAGCGCGGCGATTGCCTCGGCCTGTGAATTGGCCAGAATCACCTCTGCGCCATTGCGGCTGAGATGCCGGCCCCAGATGCGCCCAAGCTCCTTGTTACAGGCTATTATCAATACATGCATTTTGCGCCCCATAGCTGTCTTTCTGACGTCTTCCCCGCTCGCCGGCAAAATCCTTCCAAATAGTTAACAGTCGGTTAACTTCTGGGTCACAATTGCTAACAAAAACTTTCTATTGCCTCTGCGGGCGGCTTTTGATCATAAGTCCGCCGACAGCGTTAAGGACCGGAGCCGGAATATGACCACCTGGATCACAATCTGTGACACATGCAAGGCCGAGGGATGGTCTGCCGACACGGCCAAGCAGACCGATGGCGCGCGATTCGCCGAGGCAATCGAAGCCGCAACGCAAGGCACTGACATCGCGACGCGACGGGTTTCTTGCACCATGGGTTGCGAGCGCGCGTGCAACATCATCGTGCAGGCCACGGGCAAGATCGGCTATTCGCTGGGCAAATTCGACGGTACGCCGGGCGATGCGGCGGCGGTTGTGGAATATGCTCAAATGCACGCAGGAAGCGAAACGGGTCAGGTGCCTTTCCGCCAATGGCCGCAGGGCGTGAAAGGCCATTTCGTCAGCCGTCATGTGCCGCTTCCTGACCCCGCGCCCGACGCGGAATGACCGCGCCGCGCGATCACGGCGGCGGGCTGGATCACGCTATGGCCAGCTACGGCGGCGCGCGCGCCGACTGGCTGGATCTGTCCACGGGCATCAATCCGGTGCCCTATCCCATTGGCGAGATCGAAGCAGGCGATTGGACAGTTCTGCCCGACCGCGCGGCACAGGAACGGCTGCTCGATGCCGCCCGGCAGTTTTGGAATGTACCTGATGATGTGGCGATTGTGGCGGCACCTGGCACGTCGGCACTGATCACGCGGATGCCCGAGCTGTCGGAAAAGCGCGCCGTTCATATTCCGCGGCCCACCTATAACGAACATGCGGCGGCCTTTGCGCTGCATGGCTATAGCTATGAGGATGAACCCGACGCGCCTGTCCGGGTGTTCGTGCATCCCAACAATCCTGACGGGCAGGTGTGGGACCGGCGGGTGATTTACGGTGACCACAAGGAGCTGACCATTGTGGACGAAAGCTTTTGCGATGTGGCACCCGGCCTGTCCCATATGGCACAAACGCGTGAACCCGGGATCGTGGTCTTGAAAAGTTTTGGCAAATTCTGGGGGCTGGCGGGTCTGCGATTGGGTTTTGCCATGGGTCGACCGCATACGCTGGCGCGTTTTGGCTGCGGCGCGGAGGATCCCGTGGATTTGCGCGAAATGCTGGGGCCCTGGGCGGTATCCGGCCCGGCGCTGCGCATTGGCGCGCGCGCGCTCGAGGATCAGGAGTGGGCGCGCAAAACCCGCGCGCGGTTGGCCCGTGATGCGCGCGAGATGGATGCGCAGGTGACAGCGGGTGGGCGCGCGCAGCTTGTGGGTGGGACTGATCTGTTCCGCCTTTATGACGTGGGCGATGCGGCGCGCTGGCAGGACCATCTGGCACGACACAAGATCTGGAGCCGCGTCTTTCCCTATTCGACGCGTTGGCTGCGGCTGGGCTTGCCCCATCGTGAGCGTCGCGACCAATTGCGCGCCGCGCTGGACGGGCTATAGCCGATGGCGGTGACGCTGGCCCTGCTGCTGGACGCCCTACTGGGTGAACCGCGCTGGCTGTGGGATCGCGCGCCCCATCCGGCTGTGCTGATGGGTCGTCTGATCGGATGGCTGGACGCGTGGCTGAACCAAGGCACGGCACGGCGGGCCAAGGGGGTATTCGCGTTATGCCTGCTGGTGGCCCTTGGGTTGGCACTGGGGCTGGCGCTGGGCGCCCTGCCCGGCATCTGGGCCGAGGTGATCGTGGGCGCGATGTTGTTGGCGCAGAAATCCCTGGTCGACCATTTGCGCGCCGTGGCCGCGGCATTGGCGCTTGGGGTCGAAGAGGGGCGGCTGGCCGTGGGCAAGATCGTGGGCCGTGACACCGCGCAGATGACCCCGCCAGAGGTGGCGCGCGCGGCGGTGGAAAGCGGGGCCGAGAATTTCAGCGACGGGGTTCTGGCACCTGCCTTCTGGTTCGCATTGGGGGGATTTCCGGGGCTGCTGATCTACAAGTTTACCAACACCGCGGACAGCATGATTGGCTATGAAACCCCGAGGTATGCCCAATTTGGTTGGGCTGCCGCGCGGTTTGACGATCTGTTGAACCTTGTCCCTGCGCGGCTGAGCGCGCTGGTGTTCATGACCCTTGCGGGGCGCTTGAACGAAGGTGGGGCGGTGGCTGCAGATGCGCGATTGCACCGGTCACCCAATGCCGGCTGGCCCGAGGCGGCCATGGCACGCGCCCTGGGCGTGGCTCTGGCGGGCCCGCGGTCCTATAACGGCGCGATGCGCGATTATCCTTTCGTCAACGCCCAGGGTCGGCGGCATGCGGATGGCGATGACATCGCTCAGGCCTGTCAGGTGCTATGGCGGGGATGGGCGGTATTTGTGGGCCTTTCGGTGATCCTTTGGCTTGTCTGACGCGGCGGCCCTGCTAGGCTTGTCCAAGTTTGGTAGGGGGCGAGTATATGCGCAGATTTCTTTTGGCACTTCCATTCATGATGGCAACACCGGCGCTGGCGGCGCCTTGCGGGGGCAGTTTTGCCGCGTTCAAGAATGCGATGGCCGCAGAAGCGGCAGAGAAGGGGTATTCAGACCGCGCCATAAGCAGTTTCTTTGCCGCCGCCAGCCAAGACCCCCGCACCCTGAACGCAGATCGCGCGCAAGGCATCTTTCGGATGGATTTTCTGGAATTTTCACGTCGGGTGATCAGCCAGAACCGCATGGACAATGGGCGCAAGAACTCGGCCAGATATGAGCGCAGTTTCGCGGCGATCGAGGCTGAACTGGGCGTGCCTCGCGGGGTGTTGCTGGCCTTTTGGGCCCTGGAGACCGATTACGGCGCGGTGCAGGGCGATTTCAACACGCTCAATTCGCTGATGACGCTGAGCCATGATTGCCGCCGCCCCGAGCTGTTTCAGCCGCAGGTTCTTGCCGCGCTGGAACTGTATGAGCGCGGCGATTTTGGGCTGGACACGTCAGGGGCCTGGGCAGGCGAGATTGGCATGGTGCAGATGCTTCCGGGCGACATCATCGAGTTTGGCCGCGATGGCGATGGCGATGGTCAGGTGAACCTGAAAACCTCGCCGCCTGACGCGCTGTGGTCAGGGGCCACGATGTTGCGTGGCATGGGGTGGCGGCCCGACGAGCCGTGGTTGCAGGAAATTGTGCTGCCGCGCGGCGGTCTGGATTGGGCCGAGACCGGCATCGAGCGGAGCAAAACGGTGCGCGACTGGGCCGCCCTGGGTGTCAAGGGGCGCAGCGCCGAACTGGGGCCATCGGATGTGCAGGCAAGTATCGTCTTGCCGATGGGGCGCAATGGGCCGGCCTTTATCGCCTATCCCAATTTCAACGTCTATTTCGAGTGGAACCAAAGCTACACCTATGTGACCACTGCCGCCTATTTCGCCACGCGGCTGATGGGAGCGCCGGTGTATGACGGGCGCGACCCCGAGCCGGGATTGTCAGGTGATCAGATGAAAGCGCTGCAACAGAAACTGGCAGCGCGTGGCCATGATGTGGGCAAGATTGACGGCATTTTGGGCTCTGGCACGCGGGCGGCGGTGCGCGCCGAGCAGATCCGCCTTGGATTGCCCGCCGACGCCTGGCCAACACAACGGTTGTTGAACGCATTGTAGCGGGGCGAGACCATGGCGATACGGCCACAATACCACTTTCGCCCGATAGGCGATGATCTGTTCATCTGGGATGTCCGGCGGCTGATTGCGCTGGCCGAAGATTTGCCGGTGATACAGGTGCCGCTGGCCGAGATCAGCGAAATCGACGAGACCTATTGGTTCTCGCCCACGGGCGACCAACCCAGCGTGCGGGCCGTGGCCGATCATGCGGCGCTGATACAAGCGGCGGATCTGGCCTATCCGATCTTGCTGTGCGCCCGGGGACGGGTGATGGATGGGATGCATCGGGTGGCGCGCGCCTATCTGGATGGCGCGCGGGACATTGCCGCGCGGCGCTTTGAGGTGACCCCCACACATGACCATGTGAACATGGCCCCCGAGGCGTTGAGCTATGATTGAGCGGCCGCGGGTCAACAGTTTGGACCACCTGGTCCTGACAGTGTCGGACCTCAACCGCACGGTCGATTTCTACGCCCGGGTTCTGGGCTGTGAGGCGCGCAGCTTTACCGGCGCGGATGGGGTGGCGCGCCAGGCGCTGCAGTTTGGCACCCAGAAGATCAATCTCCACCTATCGGGGGCGGAGATTTCCCCGCACGCGCGCAGGCCGACGCCGGGGTCTGCCGATCTGTGTTTTCTGTCAGCGGTGCCGCTGGAGCGATGGCAAGACCATCTGCGTGCCCGTGAGGTGCCGACATTATCGGGGATTGTGGCGCGTAGCGGCGCAGCGGGGCCCATACGATCGATCTATCTGGCCGACCCCGATGGCAATCTGATCGAAATCTCGAACCGGGCATAGGCACTCCCGCCCGGGCGGCGGGCCTGTGCCAGGCCCACAGCCCGGTTGGGGGTGGCCCGGACTGCGTCCGGGTGCCTCCGGCGGAGGTATTTTGAAACCAAAGAGTCTGGCGTGCGGGTGGAGCCCGTCAGGCGACCATTTTCTCCGCGCCCTTCAGGTCGACGCTGACCAATTGGCTGACACCCTGTTCGGCCATGGTGACGCCAAAAAGGCGGTCCATCCGGCTCATGGTGACGGCGTGGTGGGTGATGATCAAGAATCGCGTTTCGGTCTGGCGGGTCATTTCGTCGAGCAGGTCGCAGAAGCGGGTGACATTGGCGTCATCGAGGGGGGCGTCGACCTCATCGAGCACGCAGATCGGCGCGGGGTTGGCTTGAAAAACCGCGAAGATGAGCGCCAACGCGGTAAGGGTCTGCTCGCCGCCCGACAAGAGGCTGAGGGTTGAAAGTTTCTTGCCCGGCGGCTGGCACATGATTTCAAGGCCGGCCTCCAACGGGTCATCGCTTTCGACCAGTACCAGCTTGGCCTCGCCGCCGCCGAACAGATGTTTGAACAGCGCCGCGAAATTGGTGTTGACCTGTTCAAAGGCGGTCAGCAAGCGTTCGCGGCCTTCGCGGTTGAGGTTGGAAATGCCGGTGCGCAATTTGGCGATAGCGCTTTCGAGATCGGATTTTTCCTTGACCAGCAGGTCATGCTCTTGCTGCACCTCGCGGGCGTCTTCCTCGGCGCGCAGATTGACCGCGCCCAGCGCGTCGCGCTGGCGGCGCAGGCGGGCGGCATCAGCCTCGGCCGACTGGGCGGGGGGCAGCGCCTCTGCCGTGGTGGCGAGCTGTTCCAGCAGCGCCTCTGGCGTGGTTTCCTGTTCATCGTGGATGCGTTGGGCGGCGGCCTGTTTGGTGTCGCGCGCGGCATCGGCGCGGGCCTGGGCGGCGGCGCGGCTCTCGCGGGCATCGGCGGCACGCCGCGCGGTGTCACGTTCGGCCGTCGCCGCTTCGCGCAGGGCGGTCTCGGCCAGGGCCAGCGCGTCGCTGGCGGCTTTGCAGCGGGTTTCAGCCTCGGCTATCTTGGCCACCAACTGGTTGCGCATTTCTTCGAGATTGGTGGGCAGGTCGCGGGCCGAGGCAAGCTCTTCTTCGGAGGTTTGCTTGCGGCTGTTCAATTCAGCGATGCGTTTGTCGGCATTCTCAAGGCGCAGGCGCCAGCCACTGCTTTCCTTGGCGATTTCCTGGCGGCGGGCGGTGCGGGCCTCTCCTTCGCGGCGGGTTTCATCGTAAGCGGCGCGTTTGGCCAGCATGGTCTGGCGGGCGGTGTCGAGCTGGGTCTTGGCGGCCTCGACGCGGGCGCGCGCATCTTCCAGATCGGCCAGGTCACTCAACGCGGCCTTGGCCTGCGCGGCGGCCTCGGCCGCGGCTTTGGCGTCTTCGTCGTGGCGGGCTTCGGCCAATTGCGCGCTTTCCAGCTTACCGGCCGAAATATTGCGATCTGCCTCGGCTTGCGACAGGGCGCGGCTGGCTTCGGCCATTTGCTTGTCGGCCTCACGGCGGGTTTCGCGGGCGGCGCGGTCGGCTTCGATGGATTTGGCGAGTTCGGCTTTGAGCACCTCATGGGCCTGGGCGGCACCTTCAGCACGCGCCGTGGCGGCTTCGAGATCCTGTTTGAGCTCTTGCAGGCGGTTGAGCTGTTGCAGGCGCAATGCGCTGGCACTTGGCGCGTCATCGGCAGTAGCGCGGAAACCATCCCAGCGCCACAAATCGCCTTCGATGCTGACCAGCCGTTGGCCGGGTTCCAGCGCGGCCTGGGCCGTTGGGCCCAGGGCCGCATCCACCAGGCCCACATGGGCGATGCGGCGGCTGAGCGCAGATGGCACGGTGACCACATCGGACAGCGGGGTGACGCCGGGGCCAAAACCGCTGACATCGTCGTATTCGGGCAATTCGGCCCAGCCGCTTTGATGGGGCTGGGTGATCAGAGGCGCGCGCAGATCATCCGCAAGGGCGGCGCCCAGAGCTTTTTCAAAACCGGATTTGACTGTGAGCAAATCCAGGATCTGGCCACCCTCTGCGGTGTCGCGATTGACCAGGCGGGACAGTGCGGCCACCTCAGCACCCAAAGCACTGGCCTCACCCTCGCCTTCGGAGCGGGTGGCGCGGGCCTCGGCTTCGCGCGATTGAGCCTCGGCGCGGGCATCATCGGCGGCGACCAGCGCGGTCTCGGCCAGTTCGGCCTGCCGCGCGGCATTGGACCGCGCCGTTTCGGCCAGCTTGAAACCGTTTTCCGCCGCCGCGAGCGCCTCTTGCGCGGCCTTGGCGCTGGCCTGGGCGCGAAGGGCGGCCTGTTGGCTGGTTTCCAGGGTCTTGAGGTTGTCGGCCAGCAGGCGTTCGGTGGATTGGTGAC
>Ga0316205_10001830_pt1 | contig 24456 bp, 18 predicted proteins | sample 3monthpyrite_MG_FD_204941 | JGI IMG/M metagenome (GOLD analysis project Ga0316205, IMG submission 204941) | Microbial mat bacterial communities from mineral coupon in-situ incubated in ocean water Damariscotta River, Maine, United States -... | ecosystem: Environmental > Aquatic > Marine >... | reverse complement strand
TGCCGTCCCATATGGGAGAAGGCCCGAAACGATCTTCTCGATGCCGAATTGCTTCGGACCTGCTGATCGCGGTTATAAGTGTAGCTTTAGGCGCGGAAAATTCTCTTGTTCGACGCGGGGCCTTGGGCGGGAGCCTGCCCCGTTTGGCGGCTGCAAACCGCCAATATTCAATCGCTTCGCCTGGACGCGTGATACTGCAAAATCCATGACGCGGGGCGGTCGGGAAGCGCGGCAGCGATACATTCGAGCCGCAGGCCGGCAGGAATTGACCGGAGTAGCCAAGAGCCTTGCGCCGCCAGTCCGGCCCTCAGCTCAAATCTCCGACATTGCAAAATCTTGCGGGTGCATATTGCCTTCGGTCTGAACCACGTGGGTCGCGCTTGTGTCGAACGACATGGACGGATTGCGATAGGCGCGGATTGCATCGGCGGTCTGTGACGCGGTCCAAAATCTCTGATCCGACAGCGATGTCACCTCGACCGCAGCCCCGTGAAGATTCATCGAGTTTGCGCGCGGAACCTGCAAATTGTGCATGATCTCGTCAATGACATTTACCGTCGACCAGAACCGCCTGCCCTGAACCAGACCGATGAATCGGCCGCCGCCCAGATAGGCAAAGGAAAATTGATAGTTCTCGAGCGATTTCGCGATTGCCTGCGCTGAATCGCAGAGCACATCGCTGCATTCCCTTGGTGCCAGGGATTCCGCCATCGCGCCAAACCCCTGAATCTTGAAGCCCAGAACATGCAGGATGAAATAGCCGCTTTGATTTCTGAGCATGTGGTTCTCGATCACATGCGAATTGGTCAGCCCCGGAACTTTCTCCATGCCTGGCAAGTAGTCGGAATCATGAACATGGCTTTCGGCCAGGTCCATAACGTTTAGCTCGCTCACCGTCGTGGAAATTTTTGAGTTCAGGCTGTCGTTGAGCATCCTTGCCATCCGGATCCTGGCCCCGAGTTCGAGCCCATCCAGCGGCTTGTTCAGAAAATCCGTCGCACCGGCGTTGAAACACTCCTGAACCAGGGATTTCTGATGCAGCGCGGTGACCATGATAATGGGCGTGGCGCGGTACCTGGTGGTCGCGCGCAATTTCTCGCACAGCTCGACGCCATCAACATCGGGCATCGCCACATCCAGAAGAAAACAATCGAAATCCGCACCCGTAGAAAGAGCGACCGTCAGGGCCTCTTCCGCTGATCCGGCACAAAAGACGTCGCGATAACCTGCATCGCTTAACACTGCCACCAGCAGATCCAGGAAATGCTGGTCGTCATCCACTGCAAGAATTTTCAAGGCTCTCTCTCCGTGTGTAAGCGTTCTGTTTCCGTGCGAGCAGCGGTCTATTGCCGTGTCACCGGTCCGACCGGTCCTGCAATCAACGTACTCGCCAATAGAGCTATCGGAGGTTTCCATCTTTTTCTGGCAAAGAATGCGTTAACATTAAGAAATAACTAAGAAGATCCGTTCCAAACGATTAACAAATTGTTAACACATTCGCTGATCGGCCACATTTGCAGCCCTCCGGACGGGCCGCCAAAACCCGGGCGGGCGGTATGTGTATACGAACCGGTGCCCGACTTTTGCGCCTTCCGGCCCGGAACTCCCCTCCTATCAAGCTGATGACCTGTTGATAAACATACCGAATATGGGGCACGCCCTTGGGGTGCCCACCCGGAAGCCGGCACAGCGCTCGGGCCTGAGGCCGGTAAAGCCGGGAGGCGATCCTTTCAAAGTCCGATTGGCCCTGCACGCAGCCGCCGTGCCCGGTGGGGCATAAAACCGAGCGGCACCAAAGGATTGCTCCATTTAACACAATTTAATAAAATTGACCGCGTTAACCTTTTCGCCCAAGTTTTGCCACCTTCCTCACCATAGTTAATGAAAACCCGGCGATTTCCGGTAAAAAAGGCACGAAAGAGTAGTGATGCAAACTCAAAAAGACATGCGAATTCTTGCGGTTGACGATGAGGTCGTGTTTCTCGACATTCTGCACACCCTGTTTGCCTACCAAGGCTATACGCGCAACGTTCAGGCCCGATCCGCCAATGAGGCGTTGGAATTACTGCGCGATCCTGATCAGCAGTTCGACTGTATCCTGTTGGACATCCAGATGCCCGGAATGAACGGGATCGAACTGTGCAAGGCCATTCGGAACATGCCGAAATATGCATTGACCCCGATCCTGATGCTGACCTCGCTTTCCGAACAGGTCTACATTGACCAGGCGTTCGGCGCAGGTGCCTCGGATTACATCACCAAACCGATCAACGAAACCGAACTGAACGCACGCCTGCGTTCCGCCTTTAACTCGATCACCGAAAGAAAACGGGTCGAGGCGCTTGCCTACAAGGTCCAGACCAGCTCGGTCGATCAGGTCGGGCTCAATTTCTCGGATCCCATCTCCCTGCCCGAGGTGGATGACCTCATGGGATATCTGGCCATGCAGAATTACCTGCTGACGCTTGGCACTTTGCGGTCGAATGCGTGGTCGGCCATCGGGTTCCACATCATGGGGGCGGCACAGGTCTTTGCCAACGCCCACCCCAGGGACTTTCTGGATATGATCCAGGATGTCGGCATCACGATCCGCGAGGGGCTAAAGACCAGAACATTTCTGCTGTCCTACAGCGGCAGTGGCGAATTTGTTGCGCTGATTGACAAGAAAACCCCAATTGACACAGACTACCTTCAGGATCAGTTGAACGGTTTGTTGGAACCTTTTAGGGAATTTCACGTGGCGGCATCGGGGCAGAACGTCAAAATTTGCGTCTCAAAGCCTTGCAGCAAGGGTCTTTTGACATTTGCGTCACCGACCGCGCCGCTCGATGCCGCGTTGCTTGCGGCAAGGCAAAATCCGGCGCTGGCGCAATCTGGTGCCAGTAGCCCCATCCAATAATGCACACCGGGGACAGTATCGTGATGGCCGAGAAAACCGATGGTATGAACGAGGCCTTGCGAGAGGTCCGCAACCGGTTTCTCTTTGATCTGGATCAGCGCATCTGCGATTTCGAGCATCTCAAAGCGCATATCGTGAACGGACCCGACCGCATCGAGGCCGTTCGGGCGGTTGCCATGCTGGCACATAAGATCCGCGGCGTTGCACCGACATTGGGCCTGGCGCAATTGGGAGCGTTGGCCACATCGGTCGAGGATCGTTTTTCAAACGCCGCCAGCCATCCCAGCCTGTCCGAGTTCTGGCGCGGCGCGGCACCTGACTTGGAGAACTTGCTGGATGAGATGGAGCGCGTGCAGCCAGATTATTCCATAGATTAGTCGCGCACGCCCGGGCAACGGGCGGCAGTACCAGCGACAATCCAGGGGCCAACAACAGCCGGACAGGGCGGCAAAAACAGGAAAAGGCGGAGTGGGGCAGTGTTTTTGAAAAGGCTACTCAACAATCTCCTGCATCTGTGGGGGGCGGAAGTCAGGCAATATATTCTGGTCGCCATTTTCGTCGGGTCCATTGCGACGGCCGCGGCCGTGACCTTGATCCGAACGGATTACAGAAACGGGCTGTCCGAACAGCGACTGGACGCGATCCGGTTTTTCGAACGCCTCCATTTTCGGGTTGAGACCACATTGGATGGCTATGGCGTGCTCTCGGAAAGCATCGCGGCCATTTTGGCCGGTGATCCGGAGATGTCCCAGGAAGAGTTTTCCATGGTAGCCCAGAACGCCCGGATCGGATTTCCGGAGGTTCTGAACATCGCCGCGGCGCCTGATCTGGTGGTGCAATATGTGAACCCGCTGGAACCCAATCAGAGCGCGATCGGGCTGGACTACCGCAACGATATAGTGACCTTGGCCGCTATTCAGCGCGCGCTCAGATATCGGGTTCCCGTGTTCTCCGGCCCACGGCCTTTGGTTCAGGGCGGCTCCGGGATTATCGTGCGCACTCCGGTTTATCTGGACGTGGCCACTGGGGGGGATGCGCGATTTTGGGGCGTCACCGCCATCGTGGTCGAATTGCAGACATTTCTGGAAACCGCCGGCGTGATCAATGCCGCCGAAGAGTGGCAGGTGTCGATGCGGCGTGTCGTTTCGTCGACCGACCTCGGGGAAGTATTCTACGGCGATCCCGCCCTGTTCAGGCCGAGCTCGGTGACCGATACGATACAGTTCGAAGGCCAGGCGTGGGAAATTGCCATTGCCCCGCTTGATGGCTGGCTGATCTCCGCCCCCAACGGCACCCTTATCCTGGTTCTGATCGCATCCATTTCACTTGTCCTTTTGACCGTCGCGTTGCTGTCCATTCGGATGTTCTTTGAAAGGGAAAGGGCCAGGATGCGGCTTCTTGTGGCCATCGAGTCGATCCATGATGGTTTCGTCTTGTTCGACGACAAAGAGCGCCTGGTGCTGTGCAATGATCGTTACAAGGAAATTCACAGGGACCATGCCGATCTGTTGGTTCCCGGACAATGGTTTCCCGGCATTCTTCGGCAATCCGCGCCAAGCAGCCAGATCCCCGACGACGATGGCCGCAAGGCCAGGTGGATTGCCGATCAGATCGCGCAAAACCCTGATGTCAACAGCGTGATCGAACGCGCCGGAGGCGATGACACCTGGTTGAAAGTGTCCAGCCAGCACACCACCAATGGCGGCATGGTCGAGCTTAGTACCGATATCACCGAGCTGAAAAACGCAAAACTTGTCGCGGAAGCGGCAAGCGAGGCCAAGTCCGAATTTCTGCATCTGGTCAGCCACGAACTCAGGACACCTTTGACGATCATCCTTGGCTATCTGGCCTTTCTTGCCAGACCGGAAAAAATTCCCGCCAATGTCGCCTTGCGCAAGCAGCTCAGCGATATGGCAGACGACAAGAGCAGTGTCGAAAAGCTCTTTGACCAGGTTCACGCAAACTATGCCGCAATCGCTGTGCGGGCAGAGGCATCGGGCAAACACCTGTTGGCTCTGCTCGGCGAAATACTGGATCTCTCCATGATCGAAAGCGGCGAGATCGCGCTTGACGAGGTTGATCTGCCGGTTGCGGGTGTGATGGACGAAATCCGCGACCAGTTTACCGGTTTGGCCAGCGAAAAGGGCCTGAACCTAACGGTAACAGGCGGAAACTTTACGGTTTTTGCGGATCGCCTGAGATTGCGGCAAATTCTGATCAATCTGGTTGGGAATGCCGTGAAGTTCACCAAACAGGGTGATATTCGGGTCTGGGCAGATACCAGTGGCGGCGATGTCTGGTTTCATGTCGAAGATACCGGACCCGGCATCCTGGCATCCGATTTCGAGATGATTTTCCAGCGCTTCAAGCAGGTTGACGCATCGTCGTCGCGGTCTGAAGGCGGCGTTGGATTGGGATTGTCGATCTGCAAGAATTTGGTCGACCTGCATGGCGGTATTATCGAAGTTGAAAGCGAAGTCGGCACCGGCACGCATTTCAAGTTTTCGATACCCCTTCGGAACGCGGTGAAAACTGCGGCATAGTCAGAGCGGCGCAGGACGGGCGACCGCTGCGAAACATCGCTTGGTTTTTTCTTTTTTTATATAAAATGAAACACTTACAAGGCATCCTTTACGCCTTTCCATGCCATCTTTGCGACTGCCTCATACCGGTCAAAATTTGGGCCACTTCTGAAAAAGAGCCTTAAAAACATCATGTTTGAGACCGAAAGAAATCCGATTGCACAGTTAAAAATTACCTTAAGTCACCTTCAACCGTTCGAGTTTCGGGACAGGCAATAACAATGAAACTTACAAATCTCTTCGGAATCGTCATCGGTGCGGTCATCCTGGGTGCCGCGTATCTGATTTCCGCCTCAGCTTTGCATCATGCCCAGAACACTGGTTCTCCCTTGTTTGGTATTGCGGGCCTGGCGAATACGACGCTCTGGATTGCTCTGATTGCCGTTATCGTGTGCTTTGCCGTCGGTTGGACCGCAGCCTATAAAATTATGAAACAACGCTATCGGCATTCGGTCCAGGACCTGCGACAGCATTTCAACAGCGAAATAAGGTTGCTCGATTCTGCGATCGACCAGCACTCTATCGTCAGCGTAATCGATCGCGAGGGCGAATTCGTGAAGGTGAACACGAACTTTGAAGCGGCCTTTGGCTACAGCAGCAAGGAAATTGTCGGGAAAAGCGCAGCGATCCTTTACCTCGAGGACCAAAAGGACGGCGCGATGTCCAACGATCCCGGCGATATCTACCCCGCAACCACTTTTTCCGATGTTCACAATTCGGTGCAACATGGGCAGGTCTGGTCGGGCGAGCAGACGCTGCGACGCAAAAATGGTGACATCATTCATGTGATGAGCACGATCCTTCCGCATTTTGACAAAAACGGAAACCACACTCAGAGTGTCGCGCTGCGGACCGATATCACGCAAAAGCGGATGACGGAATCGCAACGGCAATTGACCCGCATGCTGGATGAGCTTCAGGACGAGGTTTTCCTCTATGATGTCGATACGCTGAGACTTTCCTATATGAACAAATCGGCCCTGGCCCGCTGCGAATGGACCGCCGAAGAGGTGTTGGGCCGAACGATTGCAGATACGGCTTCAAATTTCTCTACCCACTTGTTCCGGGCACATGTCGCCCCGTTGATGGATGGCAGCCGCGACGTCGTTTCGATCGAGACCAAGCACGAAAAAGGTCCGGTCGAGGTCAGCACGCGCATCTATACCGGCCCGAATGGCAAACCTGTTTTCCTGTCCGTTCTGCGCGACACCTCGGAGCGGAGAAAGCTCAAATCCGTGAAAATGAACACCATGGCGATGGTGAGCCACGAGCTGCGCACCCCGCTCACCTCGATCAAGGGGGCCCTGCGGCTGCTGCAATCGGGCGTGACCGGCGAGCTGAGGCCCGAAGTGAAAAGCATGATCGACATTGCGTCGCGCAACAGCGATCGCTTGCTGCACATGGTCAATGACATTCTCGTTCTCGAAAAGATGAATGCCAACAAGGATGATTTCGCGCTGGAGGAGACCGATCTTGCGTCGCTCATCCAGGAAGCGATTTCGGTCAACAAGGGTTACGGCGATGAGCTTGGGGTAACTTTCCTCCAAGACCCGATCCCGGTGCGCGCATTGGTTGCGGGCAACAGCATCCGGCTTATGCAGGTGATGACAAACCTGATGTCAAACGCCGCGAAATATTCGCCAAAGGGCGGTGTCGTTCGCGTCGGCGTGCGCCGTGAGGGACAGTTCCTGCGCGTCTATGTGACGGATAACGGACCGGGCGTGCCGGAAAATGCGCGCGCCACAATCTTTGACAGTTTCACCCAGTTTTCCGCGGCTGACGGAACCACCCGGCCCGGAACCGGTCTGGGGCTGCAAATCTGCAAAAAGATCGTCGCCCGCCATAACGGTCGCATCTCCTTTACAAGCGACCCCGGCATAGAGACGACCTTCTTCTTCGATCTTCCCAGGATGGCAGGCGCGCCCGATCTGACCGTGGTCAGATCCGACAGCCCGTCCGTGCGCGAAGATACGAAACGGCATCACGAAGAAACCAACATGGCAAGCAACGGCTAAACGAAAGAGGACAAAATGAGCGAGCTGAAGAAAATCTTACACGTGGATGACGATCAGGACATCCGGACAATTGCACAGATGTCGTTGGAGATGGTGGGCGGATTTGAACTGAAGCAATGCGCATCAGGCAAAGAAGCCCTTGTCGTCGCGCCGAAATTCCGGCCGGATCTGTTGCTGCTGGACGTCATGATGCCCGAAATGACCGGTGAGCAGCTTTGGAATGAGCTGATGCAGATGCCTGAGCTTGTCAACACGCCGACCATATTCATGACCGCAAAGGTCGAACGCAGCTTTCTGACCCATTTGCTTCACGACGGCGCGCTTGCCATTGTCGAAAAGCCGTTCGATCCGATGGAGCTGAGCCAGGAAATCCTTGCAGCGTGGAACGCCCGCCGACAGGCGGCCTAAGCTGTAACCTGACCTGACCGGGGTGCGGTCGGTCAGTCGCCTGGCTGAACGGGCCGGGGTGTCGTGATCTCAGCTTGCCACGCAGCTTGGACGCCGAGCCAGGATGCAACGCGATCCTGCCTCGACCCACCACGTTCAGACCGTCGCCCTTCAGCCGCCGGTCACACAGCCTCCCCTTTCGGAGCGTCAGGCCGATAAGGCGCATCTGCATCCTTGAACACCACGTAGATGGCCGGGATCACCAGCACCGTCAGCAGGGTCGAAGAGATCAGGCCGAACAACAGCGAAATCGCAAGCCCCTGAAAGATCGGATCGGTCAGAATGACCGAGGCCCCGATCATCGCGGCAATCGCCGTCAGCAGGATCGGTTTGAACCGGATCGCGCCAGCCCGCAGCAAGGTTTCGCGCAACGGCTCGCCCTCCACCGCGCCATGGCGGATGAAATCGACCAGCAGGATCGAGTTGCGCACGATGATCCCCGCCAAGGCGATGAACCCGATCATCGAAGTGGCTGTGAATGCCGCCCCGAACAGCCAGTGACCGAAAACGATACCGATAAAGGTCAGCGGCACCGGCGTAAGAATGACAAAGGGCACCCGGAACGATCCGAATTGCGCCACCACCAACACATAGATCCCCAGGATCGCCACCGCGAATGCGCCGCCCATGTCGCGGAAGGTGACATAGGTAACCTCCCATTCGCCATCCCACAAAAGGGTCGGGGTGGCGTCGCTTTCAGGCTGTCCATAGAGACTGATCTCGGGGCGCGGCACCGCATCGGACCAGGGCCGCGCGTCCAGCGCCTCCTGCACCGCGATCATGCCATAGATCGGAGCCTCGAATTCGCCCGCCAGCTCGGCCATCACCATCTCGGCAAAGCGGCCGTTGCGGCGATAGATGGGATAGCTGCCATTCTCTTCGCTGACCGAAACCACATCGCCCAGTTCCACCACACCGCGGTCGCCAGGCAGCAGGTTGGCGGGCACCGGCGTCGAAGCCAGGCGTTCTGACCAGTTGCGCTCCTCTCGCGGCAGGGCGACGCGGATCTCGGCCGGGTCGCGGCCGTCGCCACGCTGCGAATAGCCCACCGGGATACCATCCATCAGCACCCGGATCGTGTCATAAACATCGCGTTGGCGGACCCGGAAGAACTCCAGGCTGTCCTGATCGATGGCCAGCCGCAGGCGTGGGCGGGGTTCGCCGAAACTGTCTTCGATATCGACGATATAGGGCACCGATGCAAAGGCCGCCCGCACCTCGCGGGCCACCGCGCGCCGGGTTTCGGCATCGGGCCCGTAGATCTCGGCCAGAAGCGTGGCTAGAACCGGAGGCCCGGGCGGAACCTCTGCGATACGGAAGGATCCGCCTTCGGGCAGCTCGATATCGGCCAGCAATTCACGGGCCTCCAGGGCAACCTCATGAGAGACGCGGTCGCGTTCATCGCGAGGCAGCAGGTTGACCTGCAAATCGCCCAGTTCGGGACGGTTGCGCAGGTAGTAATGGCGCACCAGACCGTTGAAGTTAAAGGGCGCGGCGGTGCCGGCATTCATCTGGATCGAGGTCGCCTCGGGCAGAGCCGCAAGGCGTTCGCCGGCCTCGGCCAGAATGCGTTCGGTGCGTTCCAGGCTGGTGCCTTCGGGCATGTCGAGGATCACCTGAAATTCGGATTTATTGTCGAAAGGCAACAGCTTGACCGTCACGGTGCGATCGAAAAAGAAGGTCAGCGACCCCGCCGTCATCGCCAGCACCACCACCAGCAGCAGCCCCGAACGCCAGCGGCTGGCGACAATCGGCGTAGCGACGCGGCGGAAGATCCGGCCAATGAAACTTTCCCGGTCATGGCCGTGGCCATCGCCGGCCTTGCCGCGCCCGGCGATGCGCAGCATCAGCCACGGCGTCAGGATCACGGCAACAAAGAACGAAAAGATCATCGCCGCCGAGGCATTGACCGGAATCGGAGCCATATAGGGCCCCATCAGCCCCGAGACGAACAGCATCGGCAGCAGCGCGGCCACCACGGTCAGGGTGGCAACGATGGTGGGGTTGCCGACCTCGGCCACCGCCTCGATCACCGCGCGGCTGCGCGTGCGGCTGTCACCCATGGCCCAGTGCCGGGCAATGTTTTCGATCACCACGATGGCGTCATCGACCAGGATGCCGATGGAAAAGATCAACGCAAAGAGCGAGACCCGGTTGATGGTGTAGCCCATCAGGTTGGAGGCAAAGAGCGTCAGCAAAATGGTTGTGGGGATGACAATGCCCACAACGATCCCTTCGCGCCAGCCGATGAAAAGGATCACCAGCAGCGCGATTGATATGGTCGCAAGACCGAGGGTAAAGAGCAGCTCATTGGCGTTTTCGTTGGCGGCTTCGCCATAATTGCGGGTGATTTCGACGGAAATATCCTCGGGGATGAGATCGCCGCGCAACAGCTCCAGCCGTTCCAGCACGGCTTCGGCCACCCACACCGCATTGGCCCCTTCGCGCTTGGCGATGGCCAGCGTGACGGCGGGCAGTTGTGTCCACTCGGTCTCGCCCTCTTCGCGGGTCAGGGTCCAGCTGCGGGCCTCGACCGGCGCGCCCCCCACGACGACATCGGCAACATCGCGGACATAAACCGGGCGCCCGTCGCGTGTTGTCAGCTGCAACAGGCCGATATCGGCAGTGCCGCGCAGGGTCTGGCCGGCAATTACCGACAGCGTGCGGTCCAGCCCGGTCACGCTGCTGGCCGGAAAGGACTGATTGGCCTCGGATATGCGATCGGCCAGCTGTTGCAGGGTCACGCCATAAAGCGCCAGCCGCTCGGGGTCGGGCTCGATCCGGATCTGATCGGCGCGCCCGCCCACGACATAGGTCAGGCCGACATCCTCGACCGACATCAGCGTCGCGCGCAGCTCCTCGACCAGCGAATACAGCGCGCGGTCATCCCAGTGATCGGCCGCCTCAGATGTCGGCGACAGCGTCAACGCCAGGATGGCCACATCATTGATACCGCGCCCCACGATCAGCGGCGGCGAAATACCCTGCGGGATCCGGTCCATATTGGCCATGATCCGTTCATTGACCCGCAGGATGGCATCATCGGGATCGGTGCCCACTTCGAAGCGCGCGGTGAGCATCACGCGGTCATCCTCGGTCTGGGAATAGACATGTTCGACCGCGTTGATCGAACGCAGGATGGTCTCCAGCGGTTCGGTCACCAATTCGATCGCATCGGGTGCGCGCAAGCCGTCGGTGCGCAGCATCACGTCGACCATGGGCACCGAAATTTGCGGCTCTTCCTCGCGCGGGATAACCGCCAGCGCGATCAGCCCCACGGCCAGCGAGGCCAACAGCAGCAGAGGCGTCAGAGCAGAGTGAACAAAGACGCGGGTCAGATTGCCGGAAATACCAAGTTTCATGGCCGCACCAAAATGTCGCCTGCCGAAAGACCGGCCAGGATTTCATAGCCAGCGTCGGTTTCCTCACCAAGCAGAACGACGATCTCACTGGGCCCGTGGTCGGTCGAAAGCGTCACGAAATCATTGCCGAACCGGGTGCTTAAAAAATCCGGCGGCACCAGCAGAACCTCGCGCGTATCGACCGTTACATAGACCCGCACCCGTTCGCCCACGAAAAAGCTGCCCAGCCCATCGACCTCGGCATCGGCGACGACGCGGCCATTGACGATGCGCGGATAGACCTGGCGGATCAGACCGGTCGTGGCGACATCGCCGCCCAGGGCGGCGCTGCCGACTTCGATCTCGTCGCCCTCCGAAATCGAGCGGGCATGGCGTTCGGGCAGGTTCAGCCGCAGCATGTATTGATCGGAGGCAATAACGGCCACCGGTTCGCCGGGCAGCATGACGCTGCCTTGCGGGCTTTGCACCTCCAGAACGCGACCCGCGGCGGGGGCAAGCACCTGGCCTTCGCGCTCCTGTTGCACCAGAACGTCGCGCGCCTGCGTTGCCGAAGCCAGCCGCCCCTCCAGAACCGCGACCGCCGTTTGCGCCTGATCCAGACGGGTCTGGGCGATGATGCCGCGCTCGAACAGATCAAGGGCGCGGTCCAGATCCTCACGTGCCTGCGACAGTTCGGCCTCCAAGGCTTCGGCCTGCGATCCGGCCGATGCGATCTGTGGAGCGATCTGTTCATTCACCACCAGCGCCAGCACATCGCCGGCCGCGACCGTATCGCCCTCATCGACCAACAACTCCGCGACGGTGCCGCCGACCCGGGTGCGCGCGGTCAGCGTATCGACGCTTTCCACCGTGGCGAAAACCGCCTTGCGGTCGGCAATGAGGGTGGAGGTCACCTCGAAGGTCGCCGCGGTCTGGGCCAGGGCCGGTGTGGCAATGAAGAGGGAGAGCAGAAGGGTTTTATACATGGCGAAACTTTCGGCATCTGACAGGCAGGGCGCATGGGCGGCATGCGATGTTGACAACTAAATTAGTAAACGCTAATTTAGCAACTACTGAATTAGTGTCAACCGAATAGATGTAATCTTATGTCGCAGACCGACGGCTCCGCAATGACAGACTTGGAGGCGCGCGCAGAAGAGGTTGCCGCGCTGCTCAAGCAGTTGGCCAATAAGCGCCGGTTGCTGATCTTGTGTCGGCTTGCCGCTGGCAAAGCTACGGTGTCAGAGCTTTGCGCGGTTGCAGAGCTTTCGCAATCCGCGATTTCGCAGCATTTGGCGAAGATGCGCAAGGACGGGCTGGTCAAGGGTGAGAAAGACGGCCTTCAGATCCATTATTCGATCATTGATCCGCAATGCCTGGACCTGCTGACTCACCTGAGTTGCCGCAATGATGTGCGGGCCAAACAAGCGCGCCTTACCTGACCTGCCGCAATCGCGCCGATGACCAGAACCTGCAGCCAGATCGCAATGGCCGTTTCAGGCGCTCGCGGAACCCGCTTGAGACCCTGGGGCCCAACTCGACATAAACGGCGGATGGGCCCGACGGGAGCGCCCCCTCGCCATCAGCCCGAAGACGTTTCGGCGCTCGGCGGTCCTTCGCACCCGCGAACGCACCCGCGAAGAATCCAGACCGCCCTTCCCTAAAATTGCCGCTTTCCTATGATTTCAGCACGAGCCAGAGGCAACCAAAGGAAGACCCGGACATGGAGACGCTGTTTCAGGGCCCCAGTGGCCGGCTGCTCTTTATCCTGCTTTGCGCGGTGGCCTATCTGATTGGCCTGTCGCCGCATCTTCTGGCTTGGTTTACCACCGGCGCGCCGCCCGATGCGCTGGTCTGGAACATGACCCATTACCATGTCAGCTATGTCGATTTCGGCTTCATGCGACGCGGCCTGATGGGGACCGTAATGGCCCCGGTGCTGGCCCCCTTTGCCGATGGCAGCAATGCGGAATACGCCATCATGCTGGGGGTTGATGCGACGCTGGTGCTGATCCTGATCCTGTGCGCTGCAAAGCTCTTTCTGCGCCCGGGCACGAACAGCGCCCCCGGACAGAGCTGGATTTTGGCCGCGTTGATCCTGTCGCCTGTGGGCTTCGTGCAATTGGGCTATGATGCAGCCCGACTCGATCACGTCAATTTCGTGCTGGCGGCGATGGCGATGGCGGCGGTGGCGCGCGGCTGGCTTCTGCCTGCCGGGGTTCTCTTGCTGGCCACCGTGCTGATCCATGAGGCGGCGCTCTTCTACGCCGTGCCGGTGGTGGCCGCACAGGCCTGGATGCGCAGCTCACGCAGCCTCGATCTGATCCTGACGGCCCTGCCCGCGCTGGCCGCTGCCGGTGCCCTGCTGCTGTGGGGCGGGGTCGAGGTTGATCTCAGCGCCGCCCTGCCCGCGGATGTGGCCCTTGCCACCTCGGTCTGGAGCCGTGACCTGCTGGAGCCTGCGCGCGGGTTTGCCCCGCTGCATTACCTGATCGCCGCCTATTTCGTGGCTGTCCCGCTCATTCTGCTGCACAGCCACTACCGGCTGAACCGAACCACGTATGACCTGCTGTTTTTTGCGCCATTTGCAACCCTCGCCCTCTTTGCGCTTGGGGTCGATTACGGGCGCTGGTCGCAACTCCTGTTCTTCTCGGTGCTTATGGTCATCGCTGCCGCCCCGTCGCTTGGCCGCGCTCGTGGCCTCGATCTCGAACCGCTGCCCGCGCGCGCCGTGATCCTCCCATGGCTGTTGCCGCTCGGGCCCATCGGCATTGCGCTGCTCTACCCGTTCATCCCCTGGATCATCTGAGGCCGCGCCGCCCGGCTTCTTTGCGCCTGAAATATCCTGGGGGGCGTCGCCCTTGGGCGACGGGGGGGCAACGCCCCCAATTACCCCGCCAACACCACGCTCACCCGCCGATTCTGGCGACCCTTCTTTTCGACCTTGGCGATCGTGACCTTGCCGATCTCGCCGGTCCGCGCGACATGGGTTCCGCCGCAGGGCTGCAGGTCGATCATGGTTTTGCCAGCCCCGATCTGAACCAGCCGCACCCGCCCCGCGCCGGTCGGTGGCTGCACCGACATCGTCTTGACCAGTCCGGGATTGGCGGCCAGTTCACCGTCGCTGATCCAGCTATCCGTTACCGCCAGATCCCGGTCGATCAATGCGTTCAGCTGGCCCTGAAGCACCAGTTTATCCTCGGGCGCGTCGGGCATGTCGAAATCCAGCCGGCCTTTCTCAGACGATATCGCACCGCCGGTCACCGGCAGGGGGATCACGACCGAAAGCAGGTGCAACGCGGTGTGGATCTTCATATGCGCGTGGCGGCGATCCCAATCCAGCCGCTGTTCCACCCGCGCGCCCACAGGCGGCATTTTTTCGGCCTCGGCGGGCACCAGCACGATGGCCCCGTCCCGGCCCTTGACCGTGGTCGCGATGCGGATACGCCCGCCTTCCCAATCCAGCGTGCCGCTATCGCCCGGTTGGCCACCTCCCTGGGCGTAAAACAGCGTGCCATCCAACACGATACCGCCCTCTTCGGTCACATCGGTGACCCTGCCCGGCGCGGTTTTTTGATAGGCATCGTGCAAAAACAACTGATCGGTCACTCATTCTCTCCATCACTCTTGCGCCCGCCCGCAGCACCGTCACTGGAAGCGGCCCGCGAAAGGCCACTGCCCGGCAGCGCCTCGGGATTGCGGAACCAGACATCGCGCTGCGCAAACGGTATCTCGATCCCGGCCTCGGTAAACCGGCGCGCGATCTCGTGGTTCATGTCGCTTTTCACCGACAGAACCCAGTTCACGTCGCGCAGAATGGCGCGGATCTCGAAATCGAGGCTGTCGGCCCCGAAGCCCTGAAACACGACAGAGGGCGGCGGCGTCAGCAGCACCATCGGATGGCTTTCGGCCACCTCGCGCAGGATCGTCTCGATCATCCTGGTATCGCTGCCATAGGCCACACCCACCGGCACGATAACGCGGCCGGTGGCGTTGTGATGGGTCATGTTGGTGACCACGCCCGAGATCAAATCGGCGTTCGGAACAATCACATCGGAGCGGTCAAAGGTCTCGATCCGGGTCGAGCGCACCGAGATTTCGCGTACATAGCCTGCCGTGGTGCCAACCTGGATCCAGTCGCCCTCCTTGATCGGGCGTTCGATCAGCAAGATGATGCCCGAGACGAAATTCGATACCACGGCTTGCAGGCCGAAACCGATACCGACCGACAACGCACCGGCCACGATGGCAATCGAGCTGAGGTCGATCCCCGCCATGGTGATGGCAATCAGCGCCGCCAGGAATATGCCCAGATACCCGGTGCCGGTCACCACAGCGTTGCGCCCGCCCGCATCCAGCCGCGTCTTGGGCATTACCGAATTTCGCAACGTGCTCTGCACCAGCCGCGTAATGGTGTAACCGGCCACAAAGACCAGCGCGAAGGCCAGGAAATTGCGCGGGCTGATGGTGATGCCGCCAATGTCAAATCCATCGACCAGCTGACGCCAGAAATCCAAGAGCTGCGCCTGGCGCATGCCCCAGATCAACGCAAAGACCGGGATCGACAGCAGCGACAGCACAAAGCCGATCAGCATCGGCGTCAGCGCTTCGTCCTGGTTTTCGTCATACCCCGTCAGGACGCCGTAGAAATTGGCCACCAGGCGCTGCAACACGCCCAGAACCGCCAACAGCGCCAGCGAAAGTGCCGCCGGAAAGAGGAAACTGGACCCTGCGGTGTAATAGCCCACCCCCACCAGCAAAGGCCCGGCCAGCCCCAGGGCAATGACCGCACGACCCAGAAATCCGAACGCGCGGGCGCGCATCGGTGCCATCGCGTCGCCGGCCATCTGGTTGCGGATATGGATCAGCAGGAACCGACCGATCCGGGCCAGCAAAAGCCCCGTCAGAACGACGATGGGAAACAGCACAACCAGCCGCTCGGAGGTATCAAATGCCTCGGTATCGGCGATCTGATCGACGAAATGCGTGAGCCCCAGCAATAGACCGAGCCCGCCTGCCGTAATCCGCCCGCGCCGCAAAAGCTGCGGCGCAAGGTTCAACGGATGCGGTGCGGTATCACGCGCCGGAAACACCTGACGGCCCACCCACATCGCGGCAAAATAGAAAATCGCCACACGTGGAATGGCATCCACGACCACCGCCCCGCGCGGACCGACAAAGCTGCTGGCGACCAGCGCCTCGACCAATGCAAAGACACCCAGGATCGGGGCCAGATGCTGTATCAAAGACAGGAAAAACACCGAAAGGCGCGCCACCGGCGATGTCGCCTCGGACGCAATCGGCCCTTCCATCAGCCGCCCGACCCAATGCCAGCCGCGCATGAGCAGAACCAGCCCGACAACCAGGTAGATCAGGACAATCGGCAGGTTTTCCCCAAATTCCGCGCGATAGATCGGAGACGCCCACAGACGGGTGTTTTCAATGATCACCGCATGCGCCCAGCTATAGACCGCTTCGGCGGCACCGGGCCAGTTGGCCGGGTTCAGCGGCGCGGGCTCCAGCGTCAAGAGCGCCCCGGCCTGGCGTTGCGACAACAACGTGTCGATCTCGCCGATCAACCCGCGCGCGCGCTGCAATTCGGCCTCGGCGCGGCGCCCCGGGGCCTCGGCCTCGGACAGGCGTTCGGTCAGGTCGACGCGCTGAAGCGCAATATCGGCGGGTTCGCTGGTGCCATCCTCAGGGGCCGGACCAAGCGCCGCGATCTGCGCCCGCAAGGTCTCGATCCGCGAGGCATTCAGCCCGGTCGCCTCCTGAAACTGCCCGCGCCAGTCCACCAGTTGTTGGCGCAAGGTCTCAAAGGCCGGATCCGAGGCGCGTTCGGCGTCGATCACCAGTTCCGCGCGATCGGCGGTCTCGGTCCATGCCTCGTAATCGAGCACCGCCGCATCCTGCGCCAGGGCCGCGACAGCACCCGTCAGCAAAACGGCAAAAGCCGCGAATATCAGCCGAATGCGCAAGGCGTTACTCGAAAACCGAGGGCAGATCGCGCGGGGCAGCGATCAACCAATCCGGCACCGGCAGACCCTTTTCGCGCAGGAATTCGGCGTTGAAGAGTTTCGACTGATAGCGCGTTCCGTAATCGCAGAGCACCGTCACGATGGTATGGCCCGGCCCCATCTCACGCGCCATATGCACGGCCCCCGCCATGTTGATGGCCGACGATCCGCCCAGGCACAGCCCCTCTTCGGCCAACAGGTCAAAGACCAACGGCAGCGCCTCGGCATCGGGGATCTTGTAGGCCATATCGGGGGTGAAGCCTTCGAGATTGGCGGTGATGCGCCCCTGCCCGATGCCTTCGGTGATGGAATCGCCGCCCGCCGCAAGCCCGGTATAGAGCTTGTAGAGCCCCGAGCCTTCGGGATCGGCCAGCGCCATTTTCACGCCCTTGGGCTGCAACGCCGCGCCGACACCGGCCAGCGTTCCGCCCGAGCCCACCGAGCAGGTGAAGCCATCGACCTTGCCCTCGGTCTGCGCCCAGATCTCGGGGCCGGTGCCCTCGACATGGGCCTGGCGGTTGGCGACATTGTCGAATTGATTGGCCCAGACCGCGCCATTGGGCTCGGATTTATCCAGCTCCGCCGCCAGACGTTGCGAATAGTGCACATAATTGTTGGGGTTCTTGTATGGACAGGCCGGCACCTGCACCAATTCCGCACCCGCCAGCCGGATCATGTCCTTTTTCTCCTGGCTCTGGGTTTCGGGGATCACGATCACCGTCTTGAACCCCATCGAGGCCCCGACCAGCGACAGACCGATGCCGGTATTGCCTGCCGTGCCCTCGACAATCGTGCCACCCGGTTTCAGCGTTCCGCGCGCCACCGCATCGCGGATGATATAAAGCGCGGCGCGGTCCTTGACCGACTGACCGGGGTTCATGAATTCGGCCTTGCCCAGGATCTCGCAGCCGGTTTCATCGCTCAACCGGTTGAGCCGGATCAGCGGTGTGTTGCCCACCGTGGCGGCAAGGTCTGTTTTGATATCCATGGCCGGGGATCCTCTCGGGTTTTCGTTTCTCTGCCCGAAATAGGCGTGGGGGGGGGTAAACTCAAGCCGATTGCGACCGCAAGGCGGCGCGATGGCGAGCCAACCATTGCACCGACAGAATGAGCGGCGCATTGGCCAGCTCACCGCTGTCGAGCATCGCTATGAGCGCATCGAAGGGCACCAGAACGTTGCGAATATCCTCGCCTTCATGATCCAGCCCGCCGGTGCGCCGCCCATCCTCATCCAGATCGGCAATGCCCAGATACGAGACCAGAAACTGCGCCACGCCGCCGGGCGACGGGTAATAGCCAGCGATATGGTGCAGCGCAGTCAGCTCAAGATGCGCTTCTTCGCGCGCCTCACGGCGGGCGGTTTGTTCATAGGTTTCGCCCGCATCGACAATGCCCGCGACCGGTTCCAGCAGCCAGGGTTGCGGGTCGCCATGCGCATAGGGGCCCATGCGCACCTGTTCGATCAGCATCACTTGGTCGCGCGCCGGATCGTAGGGCAGAACGGTTACGGCATCGGCGGCGCGGAATATGGCGCGCTGGCCCGCGCCCGCCCAAGTGCCGTCAAAACGACGAAACGCTGACTGGTATTCCTCGACGCCAAAGAATTTCTCATAGGGCCGGTCCAGCCGGTCAACCCGGATATCGGCATGGGTCAAGGGGCTGGAAACCGTAGCTGGCCGCGCCCGCGCCCGTGCCCGTACAAATGATTGCGCGCGCGAGCGGATAATGTCGAAGCGCCGCCCGACCTCTTCGGCACTTTCATGGCCAAAGGCGCGCATGACCTCGGCCGCCGCCACCAACGTCAACGCCCCCCAGGTCTCGGTCCAATCGGCCAGATCCCAATCGGCCCCCGGTTGCCACGGGGCGTCGGACGGGAAATAGACCTGCGCCGAGGCCGGTCCATCCGCCATCTCGACCGTCAAATCGCGCAGATCATAAGCAAAGGCCCCTTCATAGAAGTTGAGCCGCGCCACATCCACATCGCTCAAACCCTGCGCGAGTGCGCCCGTGGCCCCCCCGCGCGCATCCTCAATCAGCATCGGAAAGCTTTCGCCTTCGGCCCAAACCGCGCGGTAGCCCGGCAATCGGGCGGCCTTCAGCGTGATGTCGCGGCCAAGCACACAGCGCAACAATTCGGGATAACGCAATGTTCCGTAAAAAAACAAACTTGTCATTGGGTCCGGGTCAACTCCACCTGCGTGCCACCAGCCCGGCAAGGATGCCCGCCCCCATGCCGCCAATTGCGAGGATCGCAAGCGTGGTTACCGCCAGAAAAACCGACAGGCCATATTCAATAAACAGCTCCAGCGCGGCAATCGTCGCCTCGCCCGGATCGTCATACCGCAGCCTGGTCGACCGGTCGAACATCTCCAGCAGGCCAAAGATCAGCACCACGAAAAAGCCGATCTGCACCGAGGTCCGCAGCCCGGTGCCCAGATCCATGATCAGCCGCCCGGTGGCATTCCGGCCCATCGTGAACCAGCCTTGAAACAGCCCCACCCCGGCAGCAACGGGGGCCACGAGGGTGGCGGGCTGACCTTCGGGCAAGGTGGCGACATAGGCGACCCCGGCGAACCAGCCGATAAGGGTGAACAGGACGGCCGAAGCCAGTTTTGCAGCGGTGGGCATGGGGGTCGTGGCCTTTCCCTCGTAATCTGCGTCACACCTGACTGTCGGAAATGACGACCCGTAACGCAAGGCCCGAGATGGATATTCGTGATAACGGCCCGGGCTGCCAGCGTGCGCTATCCTCTCAGCGCCATATAAGCGGCCAGAGCGCGGGCGCGCCCATCCGCCAAGCCAATCATCGGCGGCAATCGCGGTTCGGGCAACCAGCCGGAAGGTGCCACTTCAGCAAACTCGCGGGCCCCCGCGCCTTCCAGCCAGTGTTGTCGATATCGTCCCTGCGGGTCAAATTTTTGGGCCTGCGTCTCGGGGTTGAAAATGCGGAAGAAGGGCGACGCATCCGGCCCGCTGCCCGACACCCATTGCCAACCCATCGCGTTCGAGGCCGGATCCCAATCCACCAGCGCCTCGGAGAACCAATCCAGCCCGACCCGCCAATCGGTCATCAGGTGCTTGGTGAGGTAGGAGGCCACCAGCATCCGCGCCCGGTTATGCATCCGCCCGGTCACGTAAAGTTCCCGCATGGCGGCATCAACCATTGCCACACCGGTCTGCCCGCGCCGCCAGCGTTCGGCCCTTTCGCTGTCACCCTGCCACGGGAACGCGTCCCACCCGGCGCGCCAGTTTTTCTGCGCCAGATCGGGGAAATGGAAATGCAGGTGATAGGCGAACTCGCGCCAGACAAGTTGCTTGAGAAAGGATTCGGCCCCCACAACGCCTGCCCGCAACGCCGCCATTCCAGCATGCCAGCACGGGCGTGGGCCGATTTCGCCCAACGCCAGAGGCTCCGACAGGCCCGACGTGCCATCAAAATCCAGCCGGTTGCGATCCTCCGGATAGCGGCCGGCCCTCGTGTCGATGAACGCCGCCAGACGGGCCTGTGCCGCCGCCGTGCCCACCGACAGGTGCCATCCCACCACATCCGCGCCGCGCCGCATGCCGGTTTCCAGATTCCAATCGGCCAGGGCGTCGCTGGCGGGCCATGTTTCGGGCCATGTCAGATCGGGTGCCGGCAGGGCCGCAGGCACGTCGCGGTCGCGCACCGCGCTCCAGAAAGCGGAAAAGACGCGATAGGGTCCGCCGCTGCCGGTTTCGACCGTCCAGGGTTCAAAAAGAAGATGTGTATTGTGGCTTTCGGCACGCAGACCTTGCGCCCGCAACGCGGTTTTCACGTCTGTATCGCGGGCGCGCGCCGCCGGGTCATAGAGCCGGTTCCAGACCACGCCCGACGCTCCGATTTCCGTCGCCAGCGCGCACAATTGTGTCAACGCATCGCCCCGGCGCAGGACCAGCCGTCCACCCTGCCCCGCCAGCGTTTCGCTAAAGCACGCCAAGGCACGGGACAATCGAAACCTGGGGGCCGCGCCAAGCCCCGTCACGCCATCATCGCAAATGAAAACCGGGATCACCGGACGCCCCTGCGTCGCGCCAAACGCCGGGTTGTCGGTCAGCCGGAAATCGCGGCGCATCCAGTAAAGAACGGGGGCAATGGTCATGGCACGGCAGGCTAGCCCCGGATCGGGTGGCGTCAAGCGCCGCTACAACACCTGATCCAGCGCGCGCATCAGTTTGCTGATCTCATCGGGGTGCGTGTAATGCGTAAAGCTCACCCGCAAAACGCCATGATCGGGATTTATGCCAACGGCCCCAAGGGCGCGCACCGCGTAGAAATCACCGCCGCCGGCCATGATGCCGAGCGGCGCGAGCCTTGCGGCGACCTCCTCGCCTGGGCTTTTCAACGCCATGGCAATCGTGGGTGCGCGGTTTTCAACTGCCGCACCGCCGATCAGACGGACGGAGTTCTTTGACGAAAGATACTCCAGCAGCGGTGCCAGCAAGGCAACTTCCGCCCCGCGCATCAGATCATGGGCAAACCGCGCCGCTGCAGCCCCCGTCGAAGGCCCGCCGTGATGGGCCGAGAGCGCCTCGACATAGTCGGCCATGCCGGCGCTGGCAGCAATCTGCGCATGATCGGGGCCGGCGGGCGTGAAGCGTTTGTAAAGGCTGTCTGCGTTAAAGAAATGCCCCTGATTGGGCAGCGTCATGCCAAGCGCTCGGCGGATCACCATCAGGCCCTGATGCGGGCCATAGGTCTTGTAGGCAGAGAAGAGGTAAATATCGGCCCCCAGGGCACCGACATCGGCAAACCCGTGCGGCGCATAGGACACGCCATCGACGCAGGTCCAGGCCCCCGCCGCGCGTGCAACAGCGCAAATCGCCGCGACATCGTTGACTTCGCCAACCACGTTTGAGCAATGCGGGAAACAAACCAGCCGCACCTTGTCGTCCAGCAAACCCTCCAGATCGGCGGGGTCCAGATGGCCGGTCTCAGGGTCCATCCGCCATTCGCGGATCTCGATCCCGTCATCGGCCAGCCGACGCCAGGGCCCCGAATTGGCCTCATGGTCCTGATTTGTCACGACAATCGCATCGCCCGGCGTCAGATGCTGACGAAAGGCCTGCGCCAAAACATAGGTATTCTGCGTCGTCGAGGGCCCAAAGCTCAGCTCGTCGGTGTCCACGCCCAGCATCGCGGCCAGACGGCTGCGCGCCTCATCCATTTCCGCACCCGCCAGGCGGCTGGCCTCATAGGCGGAATAGGGCTGCACCTTGCGCTGATGGTAAAACCGCGTCAGCCGGTCGATCACCGGGGCGCAGGTATAGCTGCCGCCTGCATTCTCAAAAAACGCCTGGCCTTGCAGCGACGGCTCCGCAAAAGCCGGAAACTGCGCGCGCGCATAGTCAATGTCGAGTTGGGTCATCAGTATTGAACCTTTCATCATGCCATCTCGGGAATGGGGGCCCGCAGGACGGGGTTTCCCCAACCTGGCAGGTCTTCCAGCCGAGCCGACAAACGCGATCTGGTTCAACGGCAGCCCGTCTGCACGGACAAAACCCGGCCTAAGCGATGCCAAAGGCCGGGTCAAGATCAGGGTTTCAGGCGTTCACATCGACCACGACACGGCCCTTGACCTGACCTTTCAGGATGGCGCGGCCAAGGTCGGGCAGATCGGCCAGGGTGGCGGGCGTCACCATCGCCTCAAGCTTGTCTATCGGCAGATCGGCGGCGATCCGATCCCAGGCCCGGACCCGATTGTCATAGGGCTGCATGACAGAATCGATGCCCAGAAGGTTCACGCCGCGCAGCAGGAAGGGAATGACCGTGGCAGGCAGGTTTGCCCCGCCCGCAAGACCCACGGCGGCGACCGAGGCACCGTATTTCATCTGCCCCAGAACCCGCGCCAGCATGGGCCCGCCCACCGCATCGACACAGCCTGTCCAGGTCTCGGCCTCAAGCGGGCGCTTGGTGGTCTCGTTGATCTCTTCACGCGCCACGATCCGCGTGGCCCCGAGCGATGTCAGATACTCCGCCTGTTCGGGCCGCCCCGTGACACCGGCCACATCATAGCCGCGCGCGGCAAGGATCGCGGTTGCCACCGACCCGACGCCGCCTGCGGCTCCGGTCACCAAAACCTCACCATGTCCGGGGGTTAGCCCGTGATCTTCAAGTGCCATCACCGCCAGCATCGCGGTGAACCCGGCGGTGCCCACGGCCATCGCCTGCCGCGTCGTCAGGCCCTCGGGCAGCGGCACCAGCCAATCGGCGCGCACCCGCGCCTTTTGGGAATAGCCGCCCCAATGCGCCTCACCGACGCGCCAGCCGGTCAGCACCACCTTGTCGCCGGGCTTGTAGCGGGCATCATCGGAGGCCTCGATCGTTCCGGCGAAATCAATGCCCGGGATATGGGGATATTTGCGCACCAGCCCGCCACCCGGCCCGATGCAGAGCCCATCCTTGTAGTTCACCGTCGAATACTCGACCGCGACGGTTACTTCCGCCTCGGGCAGCATATCCTCGGCGATATCCTCGACCCCCGCGACGGGCTTTTCATCACCTTCCTTGCGAACAACCAGCGCTTTCATCACGTCTCTCCTTTAAATCCAGAAATTTTCGCGCACCACGCCCGGGCGCGCACCTTCGGGCGTTTCCACCACAATCTCGGTTCCCGCGTCCCAATGGGTCATGCGCACCATGCCAATGGCCACATTGGTGTTGTAATCGGGCGACCAGGCGGCGGAACTGACATGGCCCACCATCTTGCCACCCGCCTGCACGCGCCACAGCCGGTCACATCCCGGCACCGGCCCACCTGATATTTCCAGCGCCCGGATCTGCTTGACCGGGCCTTCGGTGGCCACCCGCAACAGCGCGTCGCGCCCGATACATCCAATCGCGGTATGAGTGTTGCAGAACCGGCCCAGCCCGCATTCATGCGGCGTGTTGTCATCGGTCATGTCATTGCCATAGGACAAAAGCCCGCCCTCGATGCGCTCGATCAGGTTGGGGCAGCCGGCATGCACATCCAGATCGCGCCCCGCCTCCATCAACGCATTCCACAAGGGCATGCCGATATCGCCGCCCTCGACGTAAATCTCGAACCCGCCTTGTTTCGAATAGCCCGAGCGCGCCACCACCATGTCGCGGCCCTGAAACCGGAACCAGCCGAAGCGGAAGAACCGGATATCGCG
>Ga0316205_10001829_pt1 | contig 24471 bp, 19 predicted proteins | sample 3monthpyrite_MG_FD_204941 | JGI IMG/M metagenome (GOLD analysis project Ga0316205, IMG submission 204941) | Microbial mat bacterial communities from mineral coupon in-situ incubated in ocean water Damariscotta River, Maine, United States -... | ecosystem: Environmental > Aquatic > Marine >... | reverse complement strand
CATGGGCCACCCATCAGGAAAAGCTTGATACGCTGCTGTCTGGTGTTCTGGATGCGGTTGTGGCCCACGCCGCACCGCAAAATGGGGAACATGTGCTGGATATCGGATGTGGTACCGGGGCCAGCGGCCTGCGCCTGTCCGAACTGGTCGGGGAGGCCGGTCACGTGACGGGACTGGATATCTCAAGCCCCCTGCTCGATTTGGCCCGCCACCGCGCACAGGCCACAAGCACCGCCAATCTGGACTTCATTCTGGGCGACGCCCAGTCATACTCATTTGCGCCCGGCGCTGCCGATCTGATTTTCTCGCGCTTCGGGGTGATGTTTTTCAACGATCCCGTTGCCGCCTTCGACAATCTGCACAACGCCACAAAACCAGGTGGGCGGCTGGCGATGATCTGCTGGCAGGGTGCACCGGAAAACCCGTGGTTCATGGAGCCGATGAAAGCGGCGATGGAGCAGTTGGGCAAGCCCGAGCCAATGGACCCGCACGCACCGGGGCCAATGGCGTTCAAGGATATCGACCGGGTTACGGGCATCCTGAATGATGCGGGCTGGGACAAGGCCACGGGCACACCGGTCAACGTTGACCTGATCCCGCCGCAATCTCTTGAGGCCGCCGCTGAATTTGCAACCACGGTCGGCCCCGCCACCCGTCTGATGCGCGAGCGCAATGGCACTGACGCCGATCTGGCCGCCATCCGCGCCGATTGTGCGCAACGCCTTGCGCAGTATGAGAGCGATCAGGGCCTGCGTATTCCCGCCAGGCTGATCGCCTATACCGCCGTGAAAACCTAGCCCTTCTGGGCGGCAATCACGCAGAGCATTTCAAACATGATCGACACGCCCAGGAACGCGGTGCCACCCGTGGCATCAAAGGGTGGCGACACCTCAACCATATCCGCACCGACAATGTTCAACCCCGCCAATTCGCGGCATACCTGAAGCGCCTGATAGGAATTCGGACCACCCACTTCGGGCGTTCCGGTGCCGGGGGCAAAGGTTGGGTCGACGAAATCAATGTCATAACTGACATAGGTCGGCCCGCTGCCGACAATCTCGCGCGCCTCGACCATCACATCCTCGACACCACGCGCATGGAATTCCTCGATCAGGATCAGGCGGATGCCGTTGGCCTTGGCGAAATCGCGGTCTTCCTCGTCATACATCGTTCCGCGAATGCCGATCTGAACCACTTTCCTGGGGTCCAGAAGCCCCTCCTCCACGGCGCGGCGAAACGGCGTGCCGTGGGTGTACATCGTGCCGCCGAAATACGAATGAAACAGGTCGGTATGGCTGTCAAAATGCACCATCCCGACAGGGCCATCCTTGGCCACGGCCCGCAGCACCGGCAGCGAGGACAAATGATCCCCCCCCGCCGTCAGCGGCAGAATACCCGCCGCCATGACATCACTGTAAAACGCGGTGATCCGCTCCATTGAATCGATGATATCGGCCGGGTTCGGCCCCACATCGCCCAGATCGGCGCAATTGACCGCCTCGAACGGACGCATGCCCGAGACACCATGTTGCGCGCGCATCATGGTCGAGGCATCGCGCAATTGGCGCGGCCCGTGGCGCGGACCGGGCCGGTTGGTGGTGCCACTGTCCCAAGGCACTCCGATCAGGCCCACCTGCACATCGTTGAATTTCTCATGCCCCGGTGGCACGTAGGGCAGCCGCATGAAGGTCGGTACACCGGCAAAACGCGGCAGGTCGAACCCCGAAACGGGGTGAAAATAGGTGTTACTCATGGTTATCCTCCCAGACGCTTTCGGGCGGTGACGGGGCCATCCCCCTGCGCCTCGATTCGTTTTATCGCATCCTGCAATGGCTCGTACGCCACGGCCATATGATAGATATTTGCATGGAGCAAAGTGTCCGGATCGACCACCCAGGCCACATGGCCTTTCCAGAACAACAGGTCTCCGCGTTTGAGTGACTCGTCTTCGGGCAGGTCGGTTCCCAACTCGGACTGTTGCTGATCACTGTCTCCCGGACAGGCAATGCCGCAGGCCAAGCACCCGGCCTGGATGAGCCCGGAACAGTCAATTCCTAGCGATGAGTTGCCACCCCAGATATAGGGCGTGCCGATAAAGCGTTCGGCCACCGCCACTGGATCAGCCTCGGTTCTGTCGATGGGCGCCAGATGCACAGAGGGCAGAAAACCCGTTAACTTGAGATCGCCGCCTCCATAGGAGATTTCTGACCATTGTTCATTTGTATCTACAACATGTACTTCTGATCCAAGTGGCAGATGAAGGTCTTCCAAAGGAGATTTCAACTCTGGCTTTGATTTAAGACAGGTCAGTGCAACGCGAACTTTGTGCGTCGAAGGCGTTGTGTCCAACGCCAATTCCCAGCCGGAAACGTAACCTACATATCCGTCATGTTCGCAAAATCCATAGGCGACCGGGAAGCTATAATTCTCTTCGTCATATTCAAGAACGCGGAACCCTTGCCCAAAGACAAGTTGTCGCTCTCTGTCCATCAATCGAGCGTCGCTGGAGAGAGCAACGAAAGATGCCGTTACGCGGGCAGTCTCGCCATCAGTGAACCGTTCTGCCTCCACTTGCCCGTCAAGCGAGATATGGGCAACACGACCATTCGAGCGCAGTCGGCGACGATCGCTCATATCAGCACCTCGGGAAGCGCCGCAAAAATCGCGCGCGCGCCCATGCCAACACCGCCTTTGGGGCGCGCCGGGGCGGCTGTGGGGTTCCAGCCGTAGATGTCGAAATGGGCATAGCGGGTGCCCCCGGCAAAGCGGCGCAGGAACAGGGCGGCGGTGATCGCACCGGCAAATCCGCCTTTGGGCGCATTGTCGAGATCCGCAATGCCGGGTTCGATCATCACCTCGTAGGGGTCATGAAACGGCAAGCGCCACAGCGGGTCGGCCACGGCATTTCCGCTTGCAAAAAGCGCAGATGCCAATGGCTCATCATCCGTGAAATAGGGCGCCAGATCAGGGCCAACAGCCACGCGGGCCGCGCCCGTAAGCGTGGCCATCGAGATCATCAGATCAGGGGAGTCTTCGGCCGCGTAGGTCAGCGCATCAGCCAGAACCAAGCGCCCCTCGGCATCGGTGTTGTTGATCTCGACCGTCAATCCGGCGCGTGATGTCAGGATATCACCGGGGCGAAACGCGCCCCCGCTGACCGCGTTTTCAACCGCCGGGATCAGCACCCGCAATTGCACGTCAAGGCCCATTCCCATGATCATATGCGCAAGGCCCAGCACCGAGGCCGCCCCGCCCATATCTTTTTTCATCAGGCCCATCGACGCTGCGGGTTTCAGGTTCAGCCCTCCGGTGTCAAAGGTCACGCCCTTGCCCACCAGCGTCAGTTTGGGGCCGCTGTCGCCCCAACGCATGTCAATCAGGCGCGGCGCATCGGCGGCGGCGCGGCCCACGGTATGCACCATCGGAAAATTCTGCTCCAACAGGGCCTCGCCCCGGATCACGTTGACACGCGCGTCGAACCGGGCCGCCAGATCAATGCAAGCCGCCTCAAGATCAGAGGGGCCCATATCGGCGGCAGGTGTGTTGATCAGATCGCGGGTCAACGCCTCGCCCGCGGCAATCAGCTCCAATTGCGCGGCATCAACGCCATCGGGCGCGATCAGCTGTGCCTGGGGTGTCTTTTGGTCCTTGTAGCGGTCAAACGCATAGCCCGAGAGCAGCCAGCCCAAGGCCTCTTCCTCGGCGCGATCCGGTGGCAGGCCTTCAAACCGATAGGCCCCCTCGGGCAGGTTTGCAGCCACTGCCGCCAAATGAAACCGCCCGCGCGCGCGCCGGGCCGCATCGGCATACCCGGCCAGTGCCAAGGCGATCCCGCCTTGTCCATCGGGAACCACAAGATGCGTCCCCAGCCCTGCGGTAAACCCTGAAGCATCAACCCATTTGGCCACCGTATCGGGCTGTGCAGCCAACCAATCGGACAACGCGGTCTGCTCGATCACATGAAGCGGGATGGCCTCTGCGTCGGTCGGGGCGAATGTCAGGGTCATTGGGGCCAGCCTTCTGTCAGGTCTTTACCCGTGCCAGCCTAGACGTCCTTGCGCGACCTGCAAGGGATCAAATCGAGAGGTCCTGCAACTCCCACACTTCGTTGAGCGAGGATTCCCCGATGCGCAACAATCGCGCCAGTGTGGCGGCCAGAGCAATCTGATCGCCATCATCCACGCACAAGGTGACATCGCGTGCCACATTGGCAAGCAATTGCATCCCCACCTGTTCGGCAATCGCGATCAGGCTGCGGGCCGATTTGCGCATATCGGGCAGACGCGCCTCGCGATAGCAACGCTCGGTATGCGACAGCCGGGCGGCTAGTTCCTCAAGCGCGCGGCACACCACATCCTCGGCACCAGCCTCGCCCAGTTGCAGATACAGCTCTTCCAGACGGCCGGCGTTCAGGCGCACTGTCTCATGTTGTTTCAGCAAAGTTATCTGTTCCACGGTCCTATCCCAATACACGGCCCCCACGGCTGCGATCAGTATGGGCAGGTCAGTCTTCTCAAATGGTTTCCGCAGATGGAAATTCTCTCTCGAATTCTCATCGAATTCCCTTTATCAACCAGCACCAGCACGATTCAGCGAAAGTCTTTATGGAACACGCCCGCCCTTTGCCGACCTATCTGGTGCATCGCTACCACGGTTGGCGCGCCACAGCCTATTCGGAAAATCAAGCCTGGTATCGCCGTCTGGCCGAAACCGGACAGCACCCGCGCGCGATGATTATCTCGTGCTGCGACAGCCGGGTGCATGTAACGTCGATCTTCGGGGCGGATCAGGGCGAGTTCTTCATTCACCGCAATATCGCCAATCTGGTGCCCGCCTATAAGCCCGATGGCAATCAACACGGCACATCGGCGGCGGTGGAATATGCGGTTTTCGGGCTAAAGGTCGCGCATATCATCGTCATGGGCCATTCCAGTTGCGGTGGGGTTCAGGGCTGTCTGGATATGTGTACCGGGAAAGCGCCCGAGCTTGAGGAAAAGACCAGCTTTGTGGGTCGCTGGATGGATATTCTGCGCCCCGGTTTTGAGCGTGTAAAAGATATCGAGGACGAAGATGAACGCCGAGATGCCCTCGAAAAACAGGCTGTTGTCGTTTCGCTGGAAAATCTGATGAGCTTTCCCTTCGTCGCCGACGCGGTGGAAAGCGGCACGATCAGCCTGCACGGGCTGTGGCATGATATCGGCGAAGGCGGCGTTGAGCAGTTCAACCCCGCCTCCGGTGGATTTGTGCCGATTTAAGGCGTTTTCCTAAGCACTCCAAAACAGGACGAAACAAACAATGTGCCCCGGGCCATCGTCAGCCCCCGGGGTGGCGACCCACACTTGTTTGGAAACGTTTTATAGTTGCCATATCCGTACTCAGAACGAATGAAACGACTCCATCAGCCAAATCGCCAGCCCAAGCAGGGGGCTGACGATGGCCCGGGGCCTGCGGCCTGTTAACCGGGCTGGGCTACTGCAGCATCTGTCCTTCGGGCCACTCGATCTGGTGGCTGAGAGTGATGGCTTTCTCCTCCCGTGCTGCCAGATCAAACTCCCATGCAAGAACGCCGCGTTTATCATCCACGTCCTGTTCACTCGGGGCCAAATCAGCCTCCCAGGTAATCCGCAGATCATCCTGTTCGGAATAAGGCACATGGTCCAGTAAGCGAATGGGCCACGTCTCACCCGTCAGGTTCTCAACCGTGATGCGCGCCTGTTCCGAGACTTCGTTGGACTTGGTGATCAATCCGCGATCTCCCTCGCGACGATCAACAACCACCCGGCTCAGGCGCAAGCCATCAATCGGGCCAAAGGACAAATCCACCTCGCCCCCCGCCGGGACCAACTCGACCTCGCGTTGACCGACAAAGCGATCATCCAGATAGAACATCGCCTCATAGCTGGGCAGAATCAGTTCGTTCGAGTCGTTGGTGATGCTGGCCATCAGGAAGGCGGTCTGGTCGCTGAGCGGCACGGCCTGCGCCCTCAGATCGGCCTGCGTTTCAATCGTCCCCAGGGCGATGCGCACGCGGTCGGCCCCGGTGGCCATCGACACGGGTTGGTCATAGCTGTAGGTCACTGAAATTCCGTCAAAACTGGCCGATGCCATGCGCACCTGTGCGGTCACTTCCATGACCGGTTCGGCCAATGCGCCCCGGGCCAGATCATATTCAGCCTCGTCCGACATCGTTGCCATGGGCCGAATGTCATCAGGATCAAAGATGCGACGCAACCAGGGCCAGACCTGACCGGGGTCGGTTTGCTCGCTGGGGCGCACCGTGGACAGGGTCAGGGCCACATCATCCCAGTTCTCGCCTGAATACTGGCTGATGAACGCGCCCCGCTCGATGCTCAGCGCGCCGCTGTCGCGAGTCAGGCGCAGGTCATAGACCGGGGTCCAGCCAGCCTGATCAATCGTGTAGGTGATCACGGCGGTGCCTTCCGTTGCTTCGTCCGCACTGATCGCCACCGACAGCATGGCACGATCGTCGCCCTGCCCCGCTTGCATGGCCTTCAGCATCTGGCGGGCACGATCCAGTGCTTCTTGCGTCTCGTCCTTGCTGACCTTGGCGTTTTCGACGCGCTGCTGTGCACCATGCGCCGCTTTCAGCGCATTCAGCGTTTCATCACCCACCATGCTGGTCAAATCACGCAGCGCATCCACGCCAAGCGAAGCGACCCCGTCGCCCTGCCCCAACTGTTCCAGAAACGCGACGCGCGCCTGCGCGGCCTTCACCTCGGTCCGCAACAGATCAATGTCAGCGTCATGGCGCAGAAGCTCTTTTTCGAGCCGCTCAATCTCTTGCTGCAAGTCTTGCTGCTGCGACACCAGATTGAGATCAACAGGCGGCAAGTAATCATTGCGCGCGGTCACACTGCCCAGGGTGGCCCCGTTCACTTCTACCCGCACCCGTTGCAGTGGTGTGGTTTGCGGCAGGTCGGTGATGATCAACTGGTGCTGTCCGGCGGGCGCAGAAAAGCTGACCTCGCGGGTGATCGTGGCCCCTTGGGGGTACAGCACAACATTGCTGATATCGCTTTGCAGGGGAATATCCTCGGCCCAAAGGGCACCGGGAATAACAGCAAACATCAGGGGCAGGTATCGACGCATGGGACAAACTCCTTTTTGGCACCATCAGGGTATCAGACGCATCTGTGGCGTCCATCATCCATAAGACGCAGCAAAAGGGCGCATCCTTGGACACGCCCTTAACTTTTTCCGATTTTTTCGGGATTAGCCTTTTTTCAGCACCCGCGCACCCAGCGTTTCGGCGATCTGCACCGCGTTCAGGGCCGCGCCTTTGCGCAGGTTGTCCGAGACGCACCACAGGTTCAGGCCGTTTTCGATCGTGCTGTCCTGACGAATACGGCTGATGAAGGTGGCGTAATCGCCGACGCATTCGATGGGCGTGACGTAACCGCCGTTTTCGCGTTTATCGATCACCATGATGCCCGGCGCCTCGCGCAGGATATCGCGGGCCTCGTCCTCGTCCAGGAACTCTTCAAACTCGATATTGACCGCCTCGGAATGGCCGACAAAGACCGGCACGCGCACGCAGGTGGCCGTGACCTTGATCTTGGGGTCGACGATCTTTTTCGTCTCGGCAACCATTTTCCATTCTTCCTTGGTGGTACCGTCTTCCATGAACACGTCAATATGCGGGATCACGTTGAACGCGATCTGCTTGGTGAACTTGTTGGGGGGCACATCCGAGGTGGGATTATAGATCGACTTGGTCTGATCCCACAGCTCGTCCGCGCCCTCTTTGCCCGCGCCTGACACCGATTGATAGGTGCTGACGACAACGCGTTTGATCGTGGCACGGTCATGCAGGGGTTTCAGGGCCACAACCATCTGCGCGGTCGAGCAGTTGGGGTTGGCGATGATGTTTTTCTTGGCATATTGCTCGACCGCCTCGGGGTTCACTTCCGGAACCACCAAAGGCACATCGGGGTCATAGCGATAAAGCGACGAGTTATCGATCACTACACAGCCCGCCTTGGCCGCCTTGGGCGCATAGGTTTTGGTCGCGTCCGAGCCGATGGCAAACAGCGCGATATCCCAGCCGGTAAAGTCAAACGTATCCAGATCGAGCGTCTTCAGCGTCTTGTCCCCGAGGCTCACCTCGGTGCCCAGGCTGCGGCGGCTGGCCAGGGCCACCACCTCATCCGCGGGGAACTGGCGCTCGGCCAGGATATTCAGCATTTCGCGGCCCACATTGCCGGTGGCACCCACGACGGCGACTCGATAGCCCATCTGTCCTACTCCTTAGTCTGGCTGCGGCGTCATAAACCGTGTGCCGCACAGAGGAAAGGTTATTCTGCGCGCGCAGCATCACGCGTGAACAAGTAAATAAACGTGCCCAGCAAAAGGGACAGCCCGAAGAGCGCGAAAAGGGCCGTGTAGGCAGCACTGTCTCCGCTCTGGGCCTGCACCGTGCCATGCAGCCTGCCGGAGACGAATTGCATAATCCCTACACCGCCGATGCCAAAAAGGTTCATCAACGTTACACCTCGGCCCGCCAGATGCGCGGGAACAAAGCTGCGGGCATGGGCAATGATCACCGGGAAAGAGGCCCCGAAGAAGCCCACGACAGCACAAAGGGCGATCGACAAAAGCACCGTTTGCGTGGCCAGCATCATCAGTGCCAGAGTTGCTACGCCCCCGATCAGATTACCGATGATGATCACCCATTTTTGGGTTTTGAACACCCGATCCAGCGGCCCGTAGCACAATGTGCCCGCGATCATCGCGATGCCCATCACCAAAGTGGCCTGCCCGATCTGCCCGGTGTCGAGCCCGAACACATCTCTCAGGTAAGGGCCTATCCATAATCCACGAATGCCAGCTGCGGGCACGTAATTGATGAACATTAACGGGAACATGAGCCACAGCACCGGCATTTTCAGCAAGTCAAGCAGCGAGCCTTTCGTGTCGCCCTCAACCGGCTCGGGATCTTTGACCCAGATCGCAATGCCCAGCGCCACAATGGCCGAGATCACCGCCAATGCCCCGAGCGAGGCGCGCCACCCGAACGTCTCGGCAGCGAAGGCCATCGGGTAGGACGCCACAAGGTTTCCAACCGATCCCACGCCCAGCATCAGGGCGGCGAGGGTAGCAAACTGCGCCACCGGGAACTGGCGCGCGAAGATGTAATAGGATGCCATCAGGACGGGCGAACACCCGATGCCGATCAGCAACATCGCCAGTTTGACGTGGGTTGCACCTGTGGCCACGGCAAACAGCGCCGCGCCGCCCCCGCCACCAAGGAACAACAATACCGAGGCTGTGCGCCGCGGCCCGATCTTGTCCAGCGCCCAGCCGACAGGGATTTGCATCGCCGCGAAGGCCAGAAACCAATAGCCCGACGCACTGGCCAGAACATCCGGCCCGGTGCCGATATCCACCTCCAACACGCCACTGAGCACTGCAAGGAACGCGCGGAAAAACTGGCTCAGCACATAGGCAAGGCAAAGCAGAGTGAGGCCAGCGCGCATGGGAAATATCCGTTGTTGGTTGGGTCCCGCGATGGGTGACATGATTGATGTGGAAGTGCAACGTGAGACGGGCCATCGTCAGCCCCCGGGATGGCGATCCTGACGGGTGTTGCGAAGCACTTTATCCCTGCCAAACCCGTACTCAGGTTGAGCGGAGCACCAAACCCATCAAAATCGCCAGCCCATAGAGGGGGCTGACGATGGCCCGGGGCCTGCGGCCTGTTAACCGGGCTGGGGTGGTGGACTTAAGTGTAGTTCCCCTTCACCCGCTCTTTGGTCGGGTCAAAATGTGGATAGGGCACAATCCGGGCTTTCAGGCGCTTTTGCTGGCCGTCCAGCTGACCGATTTCGATCTCGGTGCCCGGCTCGGCATGGGTGACCGAAACGCGCGCCAAGGCGATGTTCTTGCCCAGCACGGGCGACTTCATAGCGCTTGTCACCTCGCCCACCTGCGCCTTGCCGATGCGCAGGCAATCACCGGGGGACGCGACAGCGCCGCCTTCCAGTTCCAGACCGATCAATTTGCGATGAGGATGCAGCTTGCGTTCCTCCAAAGCGGCGCGGCCAATGAAATCGTCATTCTTGGATTTCAGCGGCACGGTGAACCCGATGCCCGCCTCGAACGGGTCGGTCTGATCATCAAATTCGGACCCGGCAAAGATCAATCCAGCCTCGATCCGCACCATGTCCAATGCGCTGAGGCCAAAGGGGCTCAGGCCCATTGGCTCGCCGACCTTCCAAATGGCGTCAAATACTTCGACGGCATCCTTGGGATGGCAAAACACCTCATACCCCAATTCGCCGGAATAGCCCGCGCGGCCCAGCACCACGGCGGTGCCGGTGTAATCGCCCAGCCGCGCAACGGTAAAGCGGAACATACCCAGTTCTTCGACGGTGGGCTGGTCCGGTGCCGTCCACAAAACATCCTTCAGAATGTCCCGGCTCAAAGGCCCCTGAATGGCGACGTTATGCAATTGATCGGTGGAACTGCGCACCCAGGCATTCATACCCATTTTCTGCGCCTGTTCGCGCAGCCACAACCCCGAGGTGTCATTGCCCCCGATCCAGCGGAAATTGGTCTCGCCCAGACGGAACAGCGTGCCGTCGTCGATCATCCCGCCATGCTCGTAACACATCGCCGTATAGGTCAGTTGCCCAACGGCCAGTTTCTTGACGTTGCGGGTGACGCACATCTGCATCAGGTCTTCGGCATCCGGGCCTGTGACCTCGTATTTGCGCAGCGGGCTGAGGTCCATGATCGCAGCCTTTTCACGACAGGCCCAGTATTCAGCAATCGGCCCCAGATTGTTCATCTGATTGGGCAGCCAATAGCCTGCATATTCGGTGAAATCGCGGGTAAACCGCGCGAAGCAATCATGAAATCCGGTTTTCTTGGTGGGTTCCACTTGGGCCTCCGCTGATTTTCGATAGCCGATCGAGCGGCTGAACTCTTCTGTAGCTGAATAGGTGCGCACCTGAATATCCGTCGGGTTCCAACCATTGGCCGGATCAACATCACACGGACAGGCAGTTGAGACACACAGCAGATCGGTCAGCGCGCGCATCAACACGTAATCGCCCGGACGCGACCACGGATCGTCCATGCCAATCGCGTTGGTTTCGTCCAGCATGGTGTTGAAGAAAAAGTTGATCGCAGGCCAGCCACCGCGCGGGCGAATGCCGTACTGCGCCAGATCAGTGTTCATGTTATCCGAACAGTTGGTATGGCCCGGATAGCCCAGTTCTTCGTAATAGCGCGCGGTGCAGGCCAGACCGAACGTGTCGTGCCGCCCACAGGTGTCCTGCACGATCTCAAGCAGGGCCTCCTGATCGACGCTCCAGTATTTCGAGAAGATGCCGGGTTTGGGATAAAGTTGCCCCATCAGGGCGCGGGTGGTGGTCGGGTCGATATCGCGCTCGATCCCTTTGTCCAGAGACCGCAGGGAAAAGGCCTGAAAGTCCGAGCATTCGCGACCCTGCACGTCCAGCACCTGAATGTACTCGCCCTTTTTCACCTCGTAACTATAGGCTTGCCCGGGCAAGATGTTGGCATCTACCTTTGGGTCGGCCAGAGGATCAGGGGCTTGCTGTCCGCCTTTGGACAGGCCCGGATCGGCGCGGCGCACGTAAAGGATCAACTCGGAGGGCGGATTCTGCGCGCCGGGTTCCATCGGCCCGCCGGGCGCGGCGAGGATCAACAAGCCATCGCAACTGATCACGAAACTGGCCATGTCACCGGGGCGGGAGCCTTCGGAAAAGATGCGGATCGCTTCGGCCTTGCCCAGATCGAACCCGGCCGCGTCCAGCGCCGCAGCCACCCGTGCGCCAGACGGCGATCCATTGGCCAGAACCGAAATCACTCCCTCAGGGCGCCCCGCACCTGCAGCTCCCAGCATACCGGCATCGGATTTTCCGTCGGGGCCAAAAAACACCAACTCGCCGGATTGCAGCCCCTCAAAATCCAGCACCGAAATCTCATCGCCCTTAAACACAGGGATGGCGCGTGATCCGCCTCCGGGCACCGGGTGCCTTTCGGTGCCGTGGGGCATGATAGGCAGGCCGGGGGTGATGATCCCGGCGCGCTCATACGGCGTCTCAAACACTGGTGTTACATTCATGGCTGCCTCCTCCTCAGGTAACCACTTCGGCGCGCGCGCCTATCGTAAGAGTTTACTCATAATCACAATCCCAGCGCCTTTTTGCGCCGGTTTGCCCAGCTGAGAATGGCCAGATCAAAGGTCAGCGCCATCAGTGAAACACATATCCCCAGCACAAAGTTGGTCCCCAGATTGGTCCCCGCCAAAGTGCGCTGCAATTCCTGGCCCAGATCCTGCGTGCCGATAAAGGCCGCGATGATCACCATGAAGAACGCGAACATGATCGCCTGATTGAACCCCACGGCCATCGTCGGCAGGGCAAGTGGCAATTGCACCGAGGTCAGTTTCTGCCAGCGCGTGGCCCCCGACATATCCGCCGCCTCGGTCATTTCGGGCGGCACATTGCGCAGCCCTTCGATGGTATAGCGGGTCAGGGGCACGGTGGTGAAAATCACGATCGAGAACACCACCGTCACGTCCGACACGCCGAACAGCATGATCGCAGGCAGCAGGTAAATAAAGCTGGGAAATGTCTGGGCACTGTCACAGGCCAGCAGAATCCGGTTCGCCCATTTTTCCGAGCGCGAGGCGAAGATCGCCAGCGGGATACCGATCAGCATCGACAGGAACACCGCCGCCAGCACCGAGTAAAGCGTGATGACCGAGCGGTCCCACCACCCCGACAGGGCCACGAGTGAGAAAAAGATCGCCGCATAGATCGCCGGGCGCTTGCCGCCGATGACATAGGCGAAGGCCACGATAAAGAGGATGAAGGCCGAGGTGGGTATCCATAACAATGCGTTGCGGAACGGGATCAACACCCAGACATTCAGCACATAGCGGATCGCGCCGGTGATCGCCTGAATGAAATCAAGCGCCAGGAACCCCTTGATCACCCCGTCAATCTCGCGCCCCATCGACAGGGACTGACGGCGGCCCACTTCGTTGAGGATGTCGACAAACTGGGCGACGATGAAAAACCCGACAAAGGCCACCACGGCCAGCACCGAGAATTTATGGCGGATGTACCACGGCGTGCCGCGCTCAAAATGTTCGGGTTGTTTGGCGACCCATGCTTTGGACATCTGGTCCAGCATGATCGCCACCAGCACGATGGTGATCCCGATCTCAAGGCTGCGTCCCAGCTTGAAGCTGTTCATCATCGCCAGCAACTTACCGCCCAGCCCGGGCATACCGATAAAGGCGGTCAGAACGACCATGGCCAGACACAGCATGATCACCTGATTGACGCCCACCAGAATCTCGGTGCGCGCCGAGGGCAGGAATACCTTGGTCAGCATCTGCCAACGCGACGCGCCCGACATCTTGCCGGCTTCAATCACTTCAGGCGGCACTTTGCGCAGACCAATCGTGGTCATCAGGATCATCGGCGGCGTGGCATAGATCGTCGTGGCAATCGCCCCCGCTGTGGGGCCGACTTTGAAAAAGATCACGGCGGGCAAAAGATAGGTGTAAAACGGCAGGGTCTGCATCACCGCGAGAAGCGGTTTGATGGCGTTGTCAAAGGATCGGTATTTCCACGCCACGATCCCCACCACCAGACCGATGGCAAAGCCCAATGGCGCGGCCACGGCCAGCACCGATAAGGTCTGCATCGTGATGCTCCACTGCCCCATCAGGGCAGTCCACACAAACGTGCCGCCGCCCAGCAGCGCCATGCGCCACCCGCCAAGATAATAGCCGACAACGGCTGCCACAGCGGCAATCGAGGACCACGGCAACGGATCTTCCATAAAGGGCCAGCGATATTTGCCTTCCAGAATATTGGCTGTCACACCCAGACCAAAAGACAGAGGGCCTTCGGTAAACCACCGCGTGATGTAGATCAGCCCCCAGCGGCCGGTTTCCATATCGCCCTTGATGAACTCGAAAATCGCGTCCAGCCACACCGCAAAGGGTGGTATCCACGCCTCGGGCAGGCGCACCAGAAATTCCGGCAGAAACGGCTTGGCGGCGGTCAGAACAAGGGCGGCGATCAGCAGCGCCTGTAAGACAACATCGCGCTCGCTGCGTCCGGAACGCGTGGCAAGTGGTGTGGCGACGTCAGCCATCTCACTCCGACCCCAGCAGCAGATCAAGCGCTTTCTGACGCTGCATCACCCCGATCACTGCGCCTGATTTATCGGCCACAGGCAGGGCTTCGCGGGTGTCATTGACCAGCGTGCGGGCCAATTGCTGAATGGTTTTGTTACCGGGCACAGGTTCCCCTTCGATCGCAGCTCCGTTCACCGGCCCCATCAGCGCACTGGCATGAACCACCAATGCCTTTTCGATCTCTTCAGTAAATTTCTTCACGTAAGGCGTTTGCGGATTCAGCACGATCTGATCCGGCGTATCGCATTGCTCAATCGCACCGTTCTTCATGATCGCGATCCGGTCGGCAAGGCGCAGGGCCTCGTCAAAGTCATGGGTAATAAAGACGATGGTCTTGCCCAGCATTTCCTGCAGGCGCAGGAATTCGTCCTGCATTTCGCGGCGGATCAACGGATCAAGCGCCGAGAAGGGCTCGTCCAGAAACCAGATATCGGGCTCGATGGCGAGGCTGCGGGCGATGCCGACACGTTGTTGCTGTCCACCGGAAAGCTCGCGCGGGAAATACTCTTCGCGCCCTTCAAGTCCGACCAACTTGATCACTTCAAGTGCGCGGTCGCGCCGTGTGTGGCGATCCTGTCCGCGCATTTCCAAAGGGAAGGCCACGTTGTCCAATACCGTGCGGTGCGGCAGCAGGCCGAAAGACTGAAACACCATGCCCATTTTTGAGCGGCGCAACTCGATCAGCTCTTTTTCGGGCAGCGACATGATATCCTGCCCATCAATTTCAATCGTCCCGCCCGTGATCTCATGCAGGCGTGAAAAACAGCGCACCAGAGTGGATTTGCCTGACCCGGACAGGCCCATGATCACCAGCATCTCGCCCCGGGCCACATCAACCGAAACATCCTTTACCCCTGCGATATACCCATCGGCGCTGATCTCGTCATACGACCGGCCTGGCGTCATCTGGCTCAGATATTTCTCGGGGTGCGGGCCAAACAGCTTCCAGACGTTTTTGCAGGAAATGACCGGTGTGTCGGTGTTCATTTAGACGGCACCTTTCCAAAGGCTTGGGACGGGAAAACGGGGCATGTTCGTCAGACACGCCCTGCCCCACCAAACCGGCGGGACAGGGCCTTTCTCAGAACTCTTAAGGCTTAGCTGCCGACAGCATCAACCCAGGGCTTCCAGATGTCTTCGTTCTCTTCCAGCCAGACCTCGGCAGCCTCTTCAGGCTCCATCTCGTCAATATCGACAAGCTTGGCCATCGCCGCGATCTGCGGGTTGGTGAACGAGATTTCTTTCAGCACCGCGTAGGCGTCCGGCCATTTCTCTTCCATGCCATCCCAGGCCGCTTTCTTCAGATAGCCATTGGCCGGGTTACCACAATCAAAAAGCGCATCGGGGTTGGGGCCAACGGACGGGTCCGTATCACAGCCATCGACCCATTCGGGGAATTCGACAAACTCGCCCGGCCAGACGGCTTCGGCAAAGTTCGGCGTCCAGTTGAACACCAGAACCGGGGTCTTGTCAGCCTCGGCCGCGCCGATATGTGCCCAAAGGGCTGCGGCCGATCCCGCGTTTACAACCACATAGTTCAGATCAAGCGCCTCGGCGCGTTCCTTGCCGTGTTTCAACCAGTCGACGGGGCCATCAAGGAACATGCCCTTGTCGCCGGTTTCTGCGGTGGCGAAGAGAGACGCGCAATCGTTCAGGGCTTCCCACGAGGGCAGGCCCGGGCAGGCATCCTTGGTCCACATCGGATACCACCAGTCTTCGCGGGTCACCGCGTCGTGATCGCCCACATCATGCAGACCGCCTTTTTCCAGCGCCGTACGGAAGGATGCACCAAAGGCCCCTTCCCACACTTCCAGTTCAAGCGTCACATCGCCCAGGCGAACCGATTCATACACCGCCTGACTGTCGGTGGTCACATATTCGACATTGTTGCCCATCTCTTCAAAGATCTGACCGACCACGTTGCTCATCACGATCTGGCTGGACCAGTTGTGAATGGGGATCACGATGGGATCCGAGCTGTCTTGGGCTAAGCCAGCCGTGGCCATCGACATCGCGACAGCAGAGGCTGCGATTAAGAATTTCGTTTTCATGATTTCTCCCATTGGTTTGGTCCCCGGTCTTGCGCCGGGGCCGTGTTGGTGGGGGGAGTATGACAAAGAACCCGTCCGGCTCAGATTCTAAATTGGTTGCGCTTTGCCCCAAAAAAAGTTTGGCAAACCTGTCCGCTCACCCTATTTTCTTTGATTAGGCCACACCGAGACAGGCAGCGCGTAATGCTCAAAAACCGTTCGGTTCTCCCAAGACTGGATTATCTGCTCGCCTTCGAGGCGGCTGCGGAACTGGAAAGCTTTGCCGCAGCGGCCAAGGAAATGAACGTCAGCGAAACCGCCGTCAGCCGCAAAATCCGACTGTTGGAGCTTCATTATGACTGCGCCTTGTTCGTGCGCGGGCACCGGTCGGTGTCATTGACCGATCAGGGACGCAAGTTGTTGAACGGTATTGGCGGGCCGTTGCAAAGCATCGCGCGGCTGTCAGATGAAATGCTCAGTGATCGCGCCCGCAGCACAGTGCGCATGTCGGCCACAAATTCCGTGGCCTCGCTCTGGTTGATGCCACGCCTGACCAAGTTTCACCTGGCGCATCAAAATATCACGATTTCGCTGGTGTCCTCCGATCTGGACAGCGAATGCCTGACCGATGATTTTGACATCACGATCCTGCGGGGCGATGGCAACTGGCCCGGCTTCACCGCCACGCAGCTGTTTGGCGAGACGGTCTTTCCGGTCTGTGCGCCGGGCTACCTGCAAAATCATCTGCAAATCCACGGTGTTGACGAATTGCCGGATCACGCCTTGATCGAAGTGACCAACAATCACAGCGAATGGCTGAACTGGAAAACATGGCTGGATCACAAAGGCACCGACCCGGAACGCGTGCGCCACTCGACCTTCGTGAACACCTATCCGCTGGCCATTCAGGCCGCGATTGACGGGCTGGGCATTGCCCTTGGATGGGGGCATCTGGTGGACAGGCATCTGCAATCGGGTGCGTTGGTGCGCCCCCTGGGCCCCGAACATGTGCGCACCAATTCAGGGTACTACCTGCTGCGCCGCGACGGCACCGCAGGCCATTCAGAAAGCGATGTCGTGACCGGCTGGCTGCTTGAGGAAAGCGCCTGTCGCGAACGCTATGTCGAACCCGCCTAACCGCGTTTGATCAGCACATCGACATGCGCCGCCGCACTGGCCGCCAGTGCCGGCAGATCATATCCCCCTTCAAGGCACGACACCACACGTCCTTCGCAATGATCGTCGGCCAGATCACACAGTTTTTCGGTGATCCAGGCGAAATCCTCGACTTCAAAGTTCAATCCGGCCAGCGGATCGGCGCGGTGGGCATCGAACCCGGCTGAGATCAGGATCAACTCGGGCTGAAACGCCGCGATTGCGGGCAGAACATGCGCCTCCATCTTGGCGCGAAAGGTTGGGCCGTTGGTGCCGCCATCCAGTGGCACGTTCAGAATGTTGTCATGTGCGCCGCGTTCATGGGCGGCCCCTGTGCCGGGCCAAAGCGGGCTTTGATGGCTGGAACAGAACAAGGCGCGTTCTTCGTTCCACAGCAAATCCTGGGTGCCATTGCCGTGATGCACGTCGAAATCCATGATTGCCACGCGGCTCAGCCCATGATGATCCAGTGCGTGTTTGGCCGCCAGCGCCACATTGCCAAACAGGCAAAACCCCATGGTTTCCGCCGTTTCCGCGTGATGCCCCGGTGGGCGCGAGGCGACAAACGCGTTTTGTGTCTGCCCGCCGATCACCATGTCCACCGCCCGCAGCGCACCACCAACCGCCCGCAACGCCGCGGTGTAACTGCCCGGCGACATCCACGTATCAGCGTCCAGTGATACCGAGCCTTCGGTCGGTGCCGCGCCGCGCACATGATCAATATGGGCTTGTGGATGGGCGCGCAGGATGTCGGCCTCTTCACACAAGGGGGCCTCTTCGCGCAGCAGGTCTTTGCCCTCAAGCGCGGCCAGCACATATTCCAGCCGCGCCACGCATTCAGGATGGCCCCGCGGGGTGACGTGATTCAGAAAATCATCATGGGTGAGTAAGGCTGTGGTCATGTGGAATCTCCTGTCCTTAGACCGAAATGACCGCAAAGCGCCGCAGCTGTCCAGTGCGGGCTTGTTGCCTCTGCGTTGTCGTGTCAATCTCGAACCCAATGGAAGAGATTGATCAAGCCGTAGACGACGCCCAGCAAGTCGCCGAAGAGGGACCGCAAGCGACCGACGAATTTGAGGTGGCGCAGGAAATCGCACTGAACCTGTGGGATCAGGCGCAGTTGTTCCTGACCGGTCTTTTGCGCCCCTGGAACGCCTATCAGGTCGCGATTGTCATCGGTGTTTTCGCACTCGCCTACTGTCTCAGCCGGTTTTTTGGACCAAAGCTGCGCGAGTGGTTGCGGACGCGCGAAGGCTGGCCGAAATGGAGGATGCGCTTTGGCGTTGTGGTCCACCGGCGACTGACGCTGATCATCTTTGCCGGCCTGATCTGGCCACTTTATTGGGGGATGCAGGAATTCACCTGGCCCAGCCGATCCTACCTGATCGGTATCGGGGCGCAGCTGGGTTTGGCATGGCTGGCGATCGCTCTTGTTACCCGCTTGATTGTAAACGGCTTTATCCGTTCCGTCGTCCGATATGCCGCTTGGATCTGGGTCACGCTGAGCATCATGGGTCTGACCGAAGATGCCCAAAGACTGCTGCACAGTGCGGCGCTGCAGATTGGCGAAACCCGCATTTCGCTTTGGATGGTTTTGCAGGCAATCGTGGTCATCGGGGCGTTGATTTTCATCGCCCGTTTCCTGTCCAGGACCACCGCCTCAAAGATCAAAAGCAACAAAGAAATCTCGCCCTCGATGCAGGTGCTCGCGGTCAAATTCCTGCAAGTGATCCTGTATGGCGCAGCCTTTTTCCTTGGTCTGCGCGCCATCGGCGTGGACCTGACCGGGCTGGCCTTCCTGTCGGGTGCCATTGGTCTGGGTCTTGGTTTTGGTCTGCAAAAGGTGGTCTCAAACCTTGTGTCAGGCGTGATCATCCTGCTGGACAAATCAATCAAGCCCGGGGACGTGATCAGCCTGGGAGACACGTTTGGCTGGATCAACTCGCTTGGCGCGCGGTATGTCAGTGTGGTCACGCGGGACGGCAAGGAATACCTTATCCCGAACGAGGATCTGATCACCAGCCAGGTGGTCAACTGGTCACATTCCAACGAATTTGTGCGGCTCGATATCTATTTCGGCACCTCTTATGGGTGCGATCCCCATCAGGTGCGCAAGATCGCCATTGATGCGGCCAAGGGTGTGGAACGGGTGTTGAGTTTCAAATCCCCCGTCTGTCATATCGTGGGGTTTGGCGACAGCTCGGTCGATTACATCCTGCGCTTCTGGATTTCCGATCCCACGGGCGGGCTGACCAATATTCGCGGCAATGTCTATCTGGCCCTTTGGGACGCGTTTCAGGATCACAACATCTCGATCCCCTTCCCACAGCGCGAGGTGCGCCTACTGGATGACGAACCACCCCATGCCAAAGCCATTGATTAATAACGTTTTCTCGCCATGCGGATGGAAAGTGGCAATTTTCCCCAACTTTTTGCCTGCCTGCACTGTGATACGTTGAATTGTATTCTGCGGGTTGCTACCTTGAGTTTATGCTCGGCACCGGGGCATTGCGGTGCGTATGAGAGGAGGACACTGTCCTGTCTTTAACGGCTGACGCGGCAGATGCCGCTGATCAAGGGGCGCCCGGATCGGCCCCCAATATGAACGCAACCAGCGAAACGCAGCTTGCGCGCATCCTATCATCCCTGGACGAAGACAAGGCCGAAGAGGTCGTGCAAATCGACCTGCGCGGGAAAACCGCGATTGGCGATTTCATGGTGATTTGCTCGGGACGATCGTCTCGTCAGGTTGCTGCGATCTCGGAAAAACTGGCCGCTCGTCTGAAACAGGAACTGGATGTGCAGGCCAAGATCGAGGGCAAGGATACCGGTGATTGGGTCCTGATCGACACGGGCGATGTGATCGTCCATGTGTTCCGCCCCGAAGTGCGCGAGTTCTATCAGCTTGAAAAAATGTGGCTGCCCGCGGCCGAAGCCGCCGCCACACCCAGCTGAATGCGCGTTCATATCTGCGCGGTGGGCCGCCTCAGGGCGGGCCCAGAGCGCGACTTGACCGACGATTATCTGACACGGTTTGAACGCACCGGGCGCGGGCTTGGCCTGACGCTGGGCGGCGTGCATGAGGTAGAGGACAAGAAGGGCGGCGGCAAACCCGCCGAGGCCGCCCTGTTGGAGAAGGCAATTCCCGAGGGCGCGATGATCATCGCGCTGGATGAGCACGGCAAGGTGATGCCCTCGCCCAAATTCGCCAACCAACTGGCCAGTGCCCGCGACGGCGGGCGCGGCGATCTGGCATTCGTGATCGGCGGGGCCGATGGGATTGCCCCCGATCTGCTGGCGCGCGCTGACGCGAAACTGTCGTTCGGTGCGATGGTCTGGCCACATATGCTGGCGCGCGTGATGCTGTCAGAACAGCTGTACCGGGCGGCGTCGATTCTGGCTGGCAGCCCCTATCATCGGGTTTAGGCCCGTCTGGCGCCCAAAAACTGCAACAAACTGCCTCTGTTACCGCAAACCCCGGCTTCACCCTGCCCGGCGAAACCGGTAGAACGCGGCCAATAAAGCGTTTTGCATTTGATTTGAGGCACAAATTGAATGCAAAACGCCCACAACATTCAAAGGGCGTGGGCCTTTTCCATTTTCCCTGATTCAGGAAAAACGCAAAAGGCTTTAGGCAGGAAGATACATGCAAGTACCCAAACCCGTTGTTCTGTGCATCTTGGATGGTTGGGGCCTCTCGGACACGCACGAGGCCAACGCCCCTGTGCTGGCCAACACACCTGTGTTTGACCGCCTGATGCAGACCTGCCCCAACAACACCCTGATCACCCATGGCCCCGATGTCGGGCTGCCACGTGGCCAGATGGGCAATTCCGAGGTCGGTCACACCAATATCGGCGCAGGCCGGGTCGTGGCGATGGATCTGGGCCAGATTGATCTGGCGATCGAGGATGGCAGTTTTGGCACCGCCGAGGCGATTGAGAATTTCGTGTTGGCGATGAAGGACTCCGGCGGCACCGCGCATCTGATGGGGATGATCTCGGACGGCGGGGTGCATGGCCATATCAACCACATTGTCGCTGCGGCCACAGTGTTGACGGATGCCGGTATCCCGGTGGTGTTGCACGCGCTGACCGATGGGCGCGATGTGGCCCCGAAAAGTGCGCTGACCTATCTAAGCCAACTGACCGAGGATTTGCCCGATAGCGTGCGGATTGCCACGCTCTCGGGGCGCTATTTTGCGATGGACCGCGACAATCGCTGGGCCCGTGTCCGCGAAGCCTATGAGGCGATGATCTTTGCAAAGGGTCCGCGCAGCGACACTGCCGAGATCGCCGTCAAAAACGCCTATGCGCGTTCGGAAACGGACGAGTTTATCTCGGCCACCATTATTGGTGACTATGCGGGGGCGCAGGATGGGGACGGGTTCTTTTGCCTCAACTTTCGTGCGGACCGCGCCCGCGAGATCATGCGCGCCGTGGCCCAGCCGGGATTCAACACCTTCCCCGCCGGCACCCGCCCCGACTGGGCCGCAATGCTGGGCATGGTCGAGTATTCCCGCGATCACAACGCCTGGGTCGAGACTGTGTTCCCGTCGCGCGATATCCGGAACACGCTGGCCGAATGGGTTTCCAAACACGGCAAAACGCAATTCCATCTGGCCGAGACCGAGAAATACCCCCATGTCACCTTCTTTCTGAATGGCGGCAAGGAAGACCCGGAACCGGGCGAGGATCGCTATATGGCCCCCTCACCGCGGGTGGCGACCTATGACATGCAACCCGAAATGTCTGCCGATGAGGTCACAACCCATTTCATAACCGCGATTGATGAAGGCTATGACCTGATCGTGGTGAATTACGCCAATCCCGACATGGTTGGGCATACCGGCGATCTGGGTGCGGCCATGACGGCCTGCGAAGCTGTTGATCAGGGGCTGGCCCGTGTGGTGGACGCACTGGCCGAAGCGGGCGGTGCCATGATCATCACCGCCGATCACGGCAATTGCGAAACCATGATTGATCCCGAAACCGGTGGGCCACATACTGCCCATACGCTGAACCCGGTGCCGGTGATCCTGGTGGGCGGACCAGAAGGAACCACTCTGTCCTCGGGGCGGCTGTGTGATCTGGCCCCGACTTTGTTGCAACTGATGCAGCTACCGCAACCCGATGAAATGACCGGAAAGAGCCTGATCCGATGAAAGCGCTGGCCCTTGCCCTTGCCCTCGGCATTGCCGGGATGGCCCACGCCGAAACCGACCCGGCCACAGCCGCACGCGCCGCCGCCGAACGACTGAACAACGCCGCGCAGCTGCTGGACAATGCCGATGGGGCGCGCAACCGCGTCAAGGCACTGACCGAGACGGTTCATGCCTATGAGGAAGGGTTGCAGGCGTTGCGCCAAGGGCTGCGTCGCGCCGCCATCCGCGAGGAAACGCTGACCCGGGAACTGCAATCGCGCGAAACCGAGATTTCCGAACTGCTGGGCGTGTTGCAGAACATGAGCGCCTCGCCCTCTCCGGTTCTGTTGCTACACCCGTCCGGGCCGGTTGGCACCGCACGCTCGGGCATGATCATGGCCGATGTCACCCCTGCCCTCACGCAAAAGGCCCAGGCCCTGCGCAACCAGTTGGAAGAGGTCAGCATCCTGCGCGCCCTGCAACAAAGTGCCGTGGACAAGCTACAGGACGGGTTGACCGGGGCGCAATTGGCGCGCGCCGCCCTCAGTCAGGCCATATCGGACCGCACCGATCTGCCCAAACGCTTTACCGCAGACCCGGTCAAAACCGGGTTATTGATCGCCTCGACCGAGACATTGGAAGGATTTGCCAGCGGTCTGAGCCAAATTGCGGTGGATGAGGTGGACGGTAGCCTGCCGGGGATTGAACATCGCAAGGGTGCTTTGCCCCTGCCGGTACGGGGCCGCATCCTGCGCCGGGCGGGCGAACCGGACGCGGCGGGCATCACCCGCCCCGGTGTGGTGATGGTCACGCGGCCCCATGCGATGGTCAGCACACCGGCGGCGGCCACGATCCGCTATCGCGGCGCGCTGCTGGATTACGGCAATGTGATTATTCTCGAACCCGAAGCAGGGCTATTACTGGTTTTTGCCGGGCTTGAGCAGGTCTATGGTGAGATCGGCGAGGTTCTGCCCGGTGGCAGTCCGGTGGGTATCATGGGGGGGCCTGCGCTGGACGCGGGCACGATTTTATCCCAGACAGAGGATGATATCACTGCCCAACAAAGCGAAACCCTCTATATAGAGGTCAGAGAAAGCAACACGCCCGTGGACCCCGAGCTGTGGTTCAAGACAGACAAGGACGATTGAGCATGAAAAAATTTGTGATGGCCGCTGCGGCTGGCATCCTGACTGGCGTGGTTGTCGCCACGCAGGTCGCCGCCCCTCTGCTGGCCCAGGAAGCGACCAAGACCACCAATGTCTATGAGCAGCTTGATCTGTTCGGCGATATCTTTGAACGCATTCGCTCCCAATATGTCGAGGACGTGGATGAAGGCGAATTGATCGAGGCTGCCATCAACGGCATGCTGACCTCGCTTGATCCGCATTCCAGCTATCTGTCGCCCAATGACGCCGCCGACATGCGCGTGCAGACGCGCGGTGAATTTGGCGGGCTTGGCATCGAAGTGACGCAGGAAGACGGGTTCGTCAAAGTCGTCTCGCCGATTGACGGCACACCTGCTGACGAAGCCGGGATCGAAGCGGGCGATTTTATCACTCATGTGGACAACGAAAGCGTGCTGGGTCTGACCCTTGATCAGGCGGTGGATATGATGCGCGGGCCTGTCGGCTCGGAAATCGTGATCACCGTGGTGCGCGAAGACGTGGGCGAGCCCTTTGATGTCTCGATCATCCGCGACACAATCCAACTGACCGCCGTGCGGGCGCGCACCGAACAGGACACCGTTGTGCTGCGCGTGACCACCTTCAACGATCAGACCTACAAGAACCTCAAACTGGGTCTGGAGGAGCAGGTCGAAGAACTGGGCGGTATGGACGAGGTCAACGGCATCGTGCTGGACCTGCGCAACAATCCCGGCGGCTTGCTGACCCAGGCTATCAAGGTGTCAGACGCGTTTCTGGACAAGGGCGAGA
>Ga0316205_10001828_pt1 | contig 24472 bp, 19 predicted proteins | sample 3monthpyrite_MG_FD_204941 | JGI IMG/M metagenome (GOLD analysis project Ga0316205, IMG submission 204941) | Microbial mat bacterial communities from mineral coupon in-situ incubated in ocean water Damariscotta River, Maine, United States -... | ecosystem: Environmental > Aquatic > Marine >... | reverse complement strand
AGTCCCGTTGCTGCGCCATCCCACGGTCCGGCGCTGGCCCGGCTTCGGTTGCGATTGGCGTCAGCCCTCCATCGCTTCCAATTCGTCAATGAATCCTGAAATCATGCTCAGGCCTTTGTCCCAGAATTTGGGGTCCGAGGCATCCAGCCCAAAAGGGGCCAATAGCTCTTTGTGGTGCTTTGACCCACCCGCTTTCAGCATCTCGAAATACTTGTCCTGAAAGCCCTCGGGGCTTTCTTCGTAGACCGCGTAAAGCGCGTTCACCAACCCGTCGCCAAAGGCATAGGCATAGACGTAAAACGGTGAATGCACGAAATGCGGGATATAGGCCCAGAAGGTTTCGTAGCCGTCCATGAAATCGAACGCGGGCCCAAGGCTTTCGGCCTGCACCGACATCCACAGCGCGTTGATGTCTTCGGGGGTCAATTCGCCCGCGCGCCGCGCGTCGTGCAGTTTGCACTCAAAATCATAGAACGCGATCTGACGGACGACCGTGTTGATCATGTCCTCGACCTTGCCGGCCAACAGCACCTTGCGTTCCTGCGGCGTCGCGGCCCCGTCCAGCATTTTGCGGAAAGTCAGCATTTCGCCAAACACGCTGGCGGTTTCAGCCAGCGTCAGCGGGGTCGAGGCCAGCAATTCGCCCTGATCTGCGGCCAGAACCTGATGCACGCCGTGGCCCAGCTCATGCGCCAGTGTCATCACATCGCGCGGTTTGCCGAGGTAATTCAGCATCACGTAAGGGTGGACATCCGTCACGGTCGGGTGCGCAAACGCCCCCGGCGCCTTACCCGGTTTCACACCTGCGTCAATCCAGCCATCCGAGAAAAACGGCTTGGCCAGATCACCCATGCGCGGATCAAAGCTGCTATAGGCCTCCATCACGACGGTCTCGGCGCTGGCCCAGTCGACGGTCTTGCTGTCTTCGATCGGCAAGGGCGCGTTGCGGTCCCAGACCTGCATCCGCTCCAGTCCCAGCCATTTGCGTTTCAGCTCGTAATAGCGATGGCTGAGCTTGGGATAGGCTTCGACCACGGCATTGCGCAGCGCCTCGACCACCTCGGGTTCGACATGGTTCGACAAATGCCGCCCGGTCTGGGCCGTGGGCATCCCGCGCCAGCGATCGACCACCTCTTTTTCCTTGGCGGAGGTGTTGTGGACGCGGCTGAAAACCTTGATGTTCTCGCCAAAGACCCGGGCCAGTTCATGGCTGGCTGCCTCGCGTTTGGTTCGGTCCTGATCTGTCAGCAGGTTCAGCGTTGCCTCGATCCCCATCTCTTCGCCATCCACGGCAAAGGTGAGGCCCGCGATGGTTTCATCAAACAGCCGCTCCCAGGCATCCCCGACAACGCCCATGTCGTGCAGGAATTTCTCCAGCTCGTCCGATAGCTGATAAGGCTTCATCGCGCGAATACGGTCCAGCACGGGTTTGTAGCGCTTGAGGTCCGCGTTCTGGGCATACATCGCCCTCAGGCTGTCTTCGTCCAGCCGGTTCAGTTCCAGCGAGAAGAACACCAGCGGAGTGGTGAAATTGGTGATCTTTTCCTGGCAATCCGACAGGAATTTGGCACGCCCGCCATCCGTGGTCAGCTGGTAATAGCGCAGCCCCGCAAAGGACATGATGCGCCCCGCAATGGCACTGATCTTCTCATCGCGCAGGATACATTCCAGCAGGCCGCTGGCGTCCAGATCGGCCAGCTTGCCTTCGTAATCGGTAGCGAACTCCGCGCTGGCTTTTTCCAGCCAGTCCAGATCGCGTTTCAGTTCGGGCGCATCTTCGCTGGTATAGAGATCACTCAGATCCCATTCGGGCAGATCGCCTAGATTGTCCGAACCGGACCCGGCATTGGCATCGCGGACGGGAAAGGGCAGTTGGAACATGGGGTGATCTCCTGTTGGGGTTCGCATGACATAGGGTGGGATAGGGGAAGGCTCAAGGTCCGTCTGCCTGTGAAGCGATACTCGGCCCGGTTAACAGGCCCGCAGGCCCCGGGCCATCGTCAGCCCCCCCTTATGGGCTGGCGATTTGGTTGATGGGAGCGCGTCATTCGTTCTGAGGGTGAACTTGGCAGGAATAAAGTGCTTCCTAAGACTTGTTCGGATCGCCATCCCGGGGCTGACGCTGGCCCGGTTACCCATACTGCGCCAACATCTCGCGCAAGTCCTCAATCGTGTTGGCCTCATTCACCGGCTTGTCGTGCCGCCAGCGTTTCATCCGGGGAAAGCGCAGCGCGACGCCGGATTTATGCCGGGTTGATTCCGCGATGCCCTCAAATGCGATCTCGAACACATGTTCGGGCGTGACCTGCCGCACCGGGCCGAACCGTTGCAGCGTGTTCTTACGGACCCATGCGGTGATCTTGCGAAATTCCGCGTCTGTCAGGCCCGAATAGGCCTTGGCAAAGGGCACCAGTTCGTTGCCATCGCGCACGGCGAAGGTGAAATCGGTGAACAGGTTGGCGCGCCGCCCATGGCCTTGCTGGGCATAGATCATCACCGCGTCGATGGTCAGCGGGTCCAGCTTCCATTTCCACCAGTCGCCCTTTTTGCGGCCCGCGTGATAGGGGCTGTCAGCGCGTTTGAGCATCAGCCCTTCGGCGCGCGCCTCGCGGGCGGTGATACGATGGGCGTGGAGGGCCTGCCAATCCGTAAAAGCGATCAGTGCCGAGGGGCGGACCGGCGCGGCCCCGGGCAAGCCCGCCAGCATTGTGTCCAGCCGGGCGCGGCGTTCGGCAAAGGGCAGGGCGCGCAGGTCCTCGCCGCCCTGTTCCAGCAGATCATAGGCAAGGATGATCACCGGCGCGTCGGTCAGCAGTTTTTTCGGTACGGTCTTGCGCCCGATGCGTTTTTGCAGGGCGTTGAAGGGCATTGGGGCGGTGCCGTCCCATGCGACAATCTCGCCGTCGATCACGGTGCCTTCGGGCAGGAAATCACGGGCACGGGCCAGTTCGGGGAAGCGATCCGTCATCAGCTCTTCACCGCGCGACCAGACGAAATGTTCGCCCCCGCGCAGGATCAACTGGCCGCGAATGCCGTCCCATTTCCACTCGGCCAGCCAATCGGCGGGGCGTCCAAGGTTTTCCACCCCGTCCTCGGGCTCTACCCCGTAAGCAAGACAAAACGGATAGGGGCGGGACAGCGCCGCGCCGGTGTCGGGCGCTTCGATCAAGGCGTGATAGCTGGTGGTTTCAGGCATCCAGTCGCCCATCAAACGGTGCGCCAGTTCCGCTTCATCCTGCCCGGTCGCCTGGGCCAAGGCGCGGGTCATCAATTTGCGGCTGATCCCGACGCGAAAACCCCCGGTGAGCAGTTTGTTGAATACCAGCCGTTCAAGCGGAGGCATCTGCGCCCATGCGCTCAGCACCGCGTCTTTGCGTGCGTCCTCGTCTTCGTGATCCAGGGCCCGCAGGCGGGTGATCCATGCTGTCAGGCTGTCATCATGGGTCGCGGTCGGCTCGGGCAGGACCAGGGCAATCGTTTCGGCCAGATCGCCAACAATCGGATAGCTTTCTTCAAACAGCCAAAGCGGGATATCGGCCCTCTCAGCCGCCCATTCCCGCAGCTTCGTGGTGGTGATGGCCCGACGCGGGCGACGCCCTGAAAACAGCGCGATGGTCCACAGCCGGTCCTCTTCCGGGGCATCGCGAAAATAGGCGGCCAGCGCGGCCACCTTGGCATTGGTCTTGGTGGTCTGGTCGATGGTCGCATAAAGCGCGGCAAAGCGTTTCATGCGGTCTCTCCGTCATCAAGGGGTTCGCCGGTGAACTCGGTCGGAACCACGTGCGCGTTATACCCCTGTTCGGTCAGCCAGCGGGCGAAGATATCGGTGTAGCCGTGAGTGACATAGATGTTTTCCGCACCTGTTGCGGCGATGGCGCTGTTCAGCCCGGCCCAATCGGCATGATCCGACACGACAAAGCCGCGATCGACCGACCGTCGCCGCCGCACCCCGCGCAGGCGCATCCAGCCGCTGGCAAAGCCTGTCGCATGGGGTCTGAACCGCCGCGCCCACGTGCTGCCCAACGCGCCGGGGGGCGCGATGACGATGGCACCGGGGTGGTCCTTGGCGTTGGTGTCAGGGGTGACATGGATCGTGTCGGGCAACTCCACGCCCTGCGCGCGCAGCACGGCGTTGGTATTTTCCACCGCGCCGTGTGTCAGGATAGGGCCGATGGCCGGGTCCAGCAGGGACATCACCCGCTGTGCCTTGCCCAGAGAATAGGCCCCCAGCAGGCTGAACCGGGCTGCAGCGGCGTTTTCGGCCCACCATGTGTTGATCTCGGCTGCGACATCAGCCTCGGTTGGCCATGTGAAGACCGGCAGGCCAAAGGTGCACTCGGAAATGAAGCTGTGGCATGTGACCGGCTCAAACGGGGTCGACAGGGCATCTGCCTCGGTCTTGTAATCGCCTGACACCACCCAGACCTCGCCCGCCACCTCGACCCGGATCTGGGCCGAGCCGGGAACATGGCCTGCCGGGTGGAACGACACTTTGGCATCACCGATCTGGCGGACCTCGCCATAGGCAATCGTATCCAGTGCGATATCGCCCAGACGGTGGCGCATGACCGGGGCAGCAATGTCGGTGGCCAGATAGTGCCCCATTCCCGAACGCGCATGATCGGCGTGGCCATGTGTGATCAGAGCACGTTTCACGGGCCGCCACGGGTCAATGAAAAACCCGCCAGCCTCGCAATAAATTCCTTCGGGCCGAAACGTCAGCGCCATGCGGCAAGGATAGGCTTTCCCGGCTTGTTTGCCAGCCCGTGTCAGCTATCGTGGTGTCAACAACTGACAGGAGAGGCACATGCGGTTTCTGAGATATGGCGATCCGGGGCAGGAAAAACCCGGTGTTCTGGACAGTGCAGGCGCGCTGCGCGATCTGAGCGGGGTGGTGGATGATCTGGCGGGCGATGTTCTGGGTGATCTGCCCAAACTCGACCCAGAAAGCCTGCCGCTGGTCGAGGGCGCGCCGCGCCTTGGTCCGCCGGTGGCCGGGACGGGCAAATTCATTGGCATTGGCCTGAATTACTATGACCACGCCGCCGAAGTGGGGATGGACCCGCCGCCCGAGCCGATTGTGTTCATGAAAGCCACTTCGTCGATCTGTGGGCCCAACGATACGGTCTCATTGCCACGCGGGTCGCAGAAATCCGATTGGGAAGTGGAACTGGGTGTCGTGATCGGCAAACACGCCAAATACGTCGGGGAGGCCGATGCGCTGTCGCATGTGGCGGGGTTCACCATCGTCAACGATGTTTCCGAGCGGCATTTTCAGACCGAGCGCAAGGGCCAGTGGACCAAGGGCAAAAGCTGTGACACGTTTGGCCCGGTTGGGCCGTGGCTGGTCACGCCGGATGAGGTGGGCGATCCACAGGCGCTGGGCCTCAATCTTGATGTCAACGGCACGCGGATGCAGACCGGCAACACCGCCGCGATGATCTTTTCGGTGGCGCATGTGGTGCAGTACCTCAGCCAGATGATGAGCCTGCATCCCGGCGACATCATCGCGACGGGCACGCCGCCCGGTGTTGGCATGGGAATGAAACCGCCGCGTTTTCTGACAGAAGGCGATGTAATGGTGGTCGAAGTGGACGGTTTGGGCCGTCAGACTCAAAACGTTACGCGGGACGGCTAAACGCGCTTTCGGGGATGGCCACGGCCGGATCGTCGAAAAACCCGGCGATCTGATCGAAGATCCGGGTGCGCACATCAGGTGTTTCCATCAACACCTCGTGTTTGCCGCCTTCGATCCAGTGCATCTGTGACCCCGGCCATTTGGCCATGCGATCCTGAATGCGGCCCAGATCGACGATTTGTTCTTCGGTGCCCGCAAAGGTGATGCAGGGCATCGCAGGCGAGGGGCGATTGGCCAGCGTGCGGGTTTCCTGTAACGCCTCGTGCAGCCAGCGCAGGCTGGGTCCGCCCAATCCCAGTTCGGGCACTGCAAGGGTCTGGTCGATCATGTATTGATACATGTCCGCATCGCGGGTCAGCTTGTTGCTCTCGAACGGTTCGATCAGAACGTAGCTTTCGTTGTTCGTGGTGTTGGGCGCATAGATATGATCCATGCCCAGCCGCTTGCTGCTCCACGATACGGACCATGCCACGGCGCGCAGAACATCGGACAGCTGAATGCCCCACATCGGGGCGCTGAAGGCGCAGGCTTTTACGTCCAGCCCCTCCATCACCGAGCGCAGGCCGATCCCGCCGCCCATGGAATGGGCCAACAGGTAACAGGGTTTTGGCAGGTCCAGTTCATCGGCGGCGGCAACCATCGCGGCCACGTCCTGCTGGTAGTCGGGAAAGTGGTGCACATGCCCCGACATCGGGTCATCACTCAACCGGTCAGACAGGCCCTGACCGCGCCAGTCGATCACCAGTGTGGCCAGCCCGCGCTGGGCCAGATCGTGCGCCGCCCGGCCATATTTCTCGACATATTCGGTGCGGCCGGGGAACAGGAGAACCGTCCCCTTGGCCGCGTCGCGGTTGAACGCCCCGATGCGCAGGCGCACGCCGTCGCGGGCACTCGCCCACCACGCCTGTCCGTCCTCTGGCCCATCGGCCAGATCTGCACGATAGGGGGCGGTCTCCATTACGACAGAATACCGCCCAGCTTCATGGCCATGCCCATATCGCCATCCACGGTCAACTGACCGCCCATAAAGGCCGCTGTGGGGTTCAGATCACCGTCCAGAATGGCCTGAAACGTGTCGACATCGGCGGTCAGGGTCACATCTGTCTCGTCATCGCCGGCACGCGCGCCGTCGCTGTCGATCACAATGGCGCCTTCGCCGTCGATCACGAATTTGGCGGTGCCGTCAAAATCGCTGCTGTCTTTTTCGTTCAGGGCGGCCACGGCCTTGGTAATCACGTCGCTCATCTGCGTTTCCTCCAGAATTGATCTGCCGGGGGGTTTGCAATCCGGCAATCTACGCTAAACTCAACCCTGTTATGAGCGCAAAATATCCCAATCTCAATTCTACCGTTACGGCATTTTTGACGGTAGTCATGTTTTCCTTACCTCTGGGGGCGGCCAATGCGGCGGACCACACGCGTCTGGACGAGCTGTTTGCAAAGCTTCAGGAGGCCGATACCCGCACCGCCCAGACCCTGGCCAGCGAGATCGAGCTGGAGTTTTCGAAATCCGGCTCGGCCACCATGGATCTGCTGCTGAAACGCGGCCGCGATGCCTTTGAAGCCGGGAAGACAGGGCAGGCCATCGAACACCTGACTGCGCTGACCGATCATGCGCCGGATTTCGCCGAAGGGTATTATTATCGCGCACTCGCCTATATCCAGGCCGAACTGATGGGGCCGTCTTTTGCCGATCTGGAACGTGTGCTGACCCTGAACCCCCGCCATTTCGGCGCGATCGAGGCACTGGGTTTTCTGCTGGAAGACATGAATCGCCCCAAAATGGCGCAAGAAGCATACGAGCGCGTTTTGGCGATATACCCGCACCACAAAGACGCAAAGGCGGCGCTGGAGCGTCTTGAACCGCAACTTCGCGGGCAGAACCTCTGAGGGCACGGAGACGGACAAGATGGCCGAGCAGTCAAGAACCCTCGCGGTTCTGGGCCCCACCAATACCGGCAAAACCCATTATGCCATCGAACGGATGCTGGGCTATGCCAGCGGGGTGATCGGGCTGCCGCTGCGCCTGTTGGCGCGCGAGGTCTATGACAAGATCGTTGCCATTCGCGGACCCTCGGTTGTGGCGCTGGTGACTGGCGAAGAACGGATCGTGCCGCCGCGCGCCAAATACTGGGTCTGCACGGTCGAGGCGATGCCCGAGGGCATGGGCGCGGATTTCGTGGCCGTGGATGAAATTCAGCTTTGTGCCGATCCTGAACGCGGCCACGTGTTCACCGATCGCCTGCTCAGGATGCGCGGTTTGAAAGAAACCCAGTTCCTGGGCAGCCACACGATGCGCCATGCCATTGCCGCGATGGTGCCCGAGGCCGAATTTCTGGGCCGGGAACGCATGTCACAGCTCAGCTATACAGGCCCCAGGAAGATCGCCAAAATGCCCGCGCGCAGTGCGATTGTGGGGTTCTCGGTCGATAACGTCTATGCCATTGCCGAGTTGCTGCGCCGTCAGAAAGGCGGGGCGGCGGTGGTGATGGGCGCGCTATCTCCGCGCACCCGCAACGCGCAGGTGGACCTTTATCAGAATGGCGAGGTGGATTATCTGGTCGCCACCGATGCCATCGGCATGGGGCTGAACCTTGACATCAACCATGTGGCGTTTTCATCCCTGACCAAGTTTGACGGGCGGCGGATGCGCAATCTGGCCCCCAATGAACTGGGCCAGATCGCAGGGCGGGCCGGGCGCGGAATGGCCCACGGGACCTTTGGTGTGACTGGCGAGGCCCCTGATCTGCACGGCGATACCGCACAGGCGATCATGGACCACCGCTTTACCCCGATCCGCAAGCTGGAATGGCGCAATACGCGGCTGCAATTCGGGTCGCCCGAGGCGCTGATTGCCTCACTTGAGGCCAGGCCCGAGGATGAGTGGCTGGCCCGGGTGCGCGACGCGGATGACGTGATCGCGCTCAAAACCCTGTCGCAGCAGGCAGATATTCGCGCACGTGCCACCGATGGGCGGGCGGTCAAACTGTTGTGGGATGTCTGCCGCATCCCCGATTTTCGCGGCATCAGCCCGGCGGAACATGCCAGCCTGCTTGAGACGATTTACGGCGATCTGCATGAATATGGCCGGGTTCCCGACGATTGGCTGGCCCGTCAGATCAAGCGCATTGATCGCACCGATGGGGACATTGATACGCTGTCCAAACGCCTCGCCTTCATCCGCACCTGGACGTACGTTGCGCAGCGCAAGGGCTGGGTCGATGACGAATCCCATTGGCGCGAGGCGACTCGCGCTGTAGAAGACCGCCTATCAGATGCGCTGCATGGCGCATTGACGCAAAGATTTGTGGATCGGCGCACGTCCGTGTTGTTGCGCCGGTTGAAGCAGAAGGAGGCCCTCTTGGCCGAAGTAAACGATCAGGGCGAAGTGACGGTTGAAGGCGAATTTGTCGGCCGTCTGGACGGTTTCCGTTTCATTCAGGACAAATCGGCAAGTGGTGCCGAGGCCAAGACGCTGGCGCAGGCCAGTCTTCAGGCATTGGCCCCGCATTTCCATCTGAAAGCTGACAGGTTCTACAACGCGCCTGACACCGAGATTGATTTCACCGAACAAGGCGGGTTGATGTGGGGCGATCAGGCGCTGGGCAAGCTGGTGGCCGGATCCGACCCCCTCAAGCCCGAGGCGCAGGCCTTTGTCGATGACGAGGCGGGCGCGGATGTGGCCCAGAAAGTGCAACGCCGCCTGCAGCATTTCATCGACCGCAAGGTGGCCACCCTGTTTGAACCGCTGCTGAACATCCAACGTGATGAAACGTTGACCGGTCTGGCGCGTGGTTTTGGCTTCCAACTGGTCGAGGCGCTGGGCATCCTGTCGCGCGCCGACGTGGCCGACGAGGTCAAGGCGCTGGATCAGGACGCGCGTGGCGCATTGCGCAAACACGGCGTGCGCTTTGGTCAGTTCACCATCTTCATGCCGCTGCTGCTGAAACCCGCACCAACCCGTCTGCGGCTGGTGCTGTGGTCGCTGGCCCGGAACCTGAGTGAATTCCCCGAAAGCCCGCCTCCCGGTCTGGTCACTGTGCCTGCCGTCAAGGATGCGCCGACCGGCTATCACGGCATGTCCGGCTATCGCGCTGCTGGCGAGCGGGCCATTCGTATCGATATGCTGGAACGTCTGGCCGATATGCTGCGCACCGAAGACAGTCGCGGCGGGTTCGAAGCCAAGGCCGATATGCTGTCGATCACCGGCATGACGCTGGAACAGTTTGCCGATCTGATGCAGGGGCTGGGCTATAAGGCCGAGCGCGGGGAACGCGAGAAGGTCAAGGTTGCACCAGAAGCACCTGCCGAGGCAGAAACGCCTGCACCGGGTGCAGAACTGCCCCCCGAGGCACCCGCAGAAGCCGACGCACCGGTAGAAACCTCACCCGCCGAAGATACCGCCGCTGTCGCACCCGAGGGAGAGGCCGCCGAGGACCCTGCAACCGACGCCCCTGCCGAGCCTGAAACCGAAGTGTTCTACACATTCAGCTGGGCCGCGCGCCCACGTGGTGGCAACCGCCCGGAACAAGGCCAGGGGCAGGGCCGCAAACCCAAGGGCAAAGGCAAGCCGGGAGGTCCCCGCAAGGGTGGCCCGCGTCGTGCCGATGGCCCCAAGACCTATTCCGCCAAGCCGAAAAAGAACGACCGGATCGACCCGGACAATCCGTTTGCGGCGGCCTTGATGGGCCTGAAAGACAAAACTTGAGAATTGTCTGAGGCCCCCGAAAAACTCCGCCTTGATAAATGGCTCTGGCAGGCCCGGTTCTTCAAGACCCGCAGCCTGTCGGCCAAGCTGATCTCGGGCGGGCGTGTGCGTGTCAACGGCACGCGGGTCGCCAAACCGGCTGTCACTGTTTCACCTGATGATGTGCTGACCTTCCCGCAGGCCAAACAGGTGCGTGTGATCCGCATTGTCGAGTTGGGCACGCGCCGTGGTCCGGCCCCCGAAGCACAGGCGCTTTACGAAGATCTGTCTCCGTCTGAGCCGAAAAAACAGGACAGCGTTGCCGCTGCCCCCAAGTTTGAAGGAAAAGGGCGGCCCACAAAGCGGGATCGCCGTAAACTCGATCTCAATACGCGTGGAACGCTTGAATGATCCCGGTGTCTGGATTAACTCACAGGCGAAGAACCATCAAACCGAGTCCGCAATGACCTATGTCGTGATCGAAAACTGCATCGAGTGTAAGTACACCGATTGCGTGGAAGTCTGCCCCGTTGACTGTTTCTACGAGGGCGAAAACATGCTGGTGATCCATCCCGACGAATGCATTGATTGCGGCGTTTGTGAACCGGAATGCCCCGCAGATGCGATCCGTCCCGATACCGAGCCGGATATGGAAAAATGGGTTGAATTCAACCGCAAGTATTCCGAGATGTGGCCCGTTGTCATTTCCAAGAAAGACCAGATGCCCAATGCCGAAGAGCGTGACGGCGAAGAGGGCAAGATGGACAAATACTTCTCGGAAAACCCCGGCGAAGGCGGCTGATCAGGCCCCCGGCGGCGAATCACAGCCACGCGGCCTACCGCATCTGGTAGCGCCCAGGCACTGCCCCCACAACCATCTGATAAAAATGGAAAATTCACCACAGACCATGCGTCACCCTTTCGAGGAGACGTTTTTTGTGTTATACTGGTGTCGTAAATGACCTAATTCGCCTGATATCCATCTGCCCGCGCTGCCGCCTGGGGATGGGTTTCTTTGTGCTAAAAATCCCCTAGCCGAGAGTTTCATGAACTCCCGATGGTGGCTTTTGCACTCAAACCGGGCCCCTGAGAGGAAAAGTTGAATGAGCAAGTCGAAGAAGTTTGAGTTTAATCCCGATGATTTCGTTGTCTACCCCGCCCATGGCGTTGGACAGATCGTGTCCATCGAAGAGCAGGAAGTGGCCGGGATCACGCTGGAGCTGTTTGTGATCTCGTTCGAGAAAGACAAGATGACGCTTCGGGTGCCCACCAACAAGGCGACCGAAATCGGCATGCGCGGCCTGTCCAGCCCCGATATCGTGTCCAAGGCGATGACCACGCTGAAAGGCAAGGCCAAGGTCAAACGCGCCATGTGGTCGCGGCGGGCGCAGGAATACGAGCAAAAGATCAACTCGGGCGATCTGATCGCGATTGCCGAAGTGGTGCGCGACCTGCACCGCACCGATGATCAGCGCGAGCAAAGCTATTCCGAGCGTCAGCTGTACGAAGCCGCGCTTGAGCGTCTGACCCGTGAAGTGGCTGCCGTTGATGGCGGTGACGAGGTGCTGGCCGCCAAGCGTGTGGGCGATGTTCTGATCTCGCGTGCGCCGGCTGCTGCGTAACAAATACCGTTACATTGAGAAAACCGCGTCCCTGTCCGGGCGCGGTTTTTTCATGCCAGTCCGGTAAGCAAACAGGCCAGCACGGTGATCTCGGCCAACTGTTGGCTGGCCCCCAGTACATCGCCGGTCTGTCCGCCGATCTTGCGCCGCGCCAGTATCGCCAGGCCAGACACCACAAGCGCCGCGCCAATCGCGGCCCAAAGGGCGCTGCTCCCAAGCAAAAGCAACGCCATTGCCATTGCCACCCCACAGCCCAGCAACGCGGTGCTTTGCGAGACGCGGCCCACGTGATGCGACAGGCCCGTGTCGCGGGCATGGGGCAGGGTGGCCATCAGCACCGGCATCGCCGCGCGTGACAGCACGGCACCGGCCAGGATTGCAGGAATCGCGGCCGATGACCCTGCGTCCCACAGCAGCCACAGACAGACCCAGCGCGCCGCCAGAGACAATACCAGCGCGATCACCCCGTAGCTGCCGATCTGGCTGTCTTTCATGATCTCAAGGCGTCGCGCGATGTCCCATCCGCCCCAGAACCCATCCGCCGTGTCGGCCAGCCCGTCTTCGTGCATGCCCCCGCTGAGAATGATCAGCGTTGTCAGCGTGATCAGTGCGATCAGCGGCGCAGGCAGCCCCAGCCCCATCGCCAGCAGCCCGGTCAACCCGGCCAATCCGCCCAGCACAACGCCGACCAGAGGATAGGCCCAGGCCGCATTGGCCTGACGCGCCCATGCCTGATCTTCGGGCACGGGCAGACGGCTGAGCAGGGCCAGCGCGATCAACACGTCCTGTGGCGTTGCAAGGGGGTTGTCGTTTTTGACCATGAAAGCGGATTTTCCTGATGCGTTGCAGAACAGCGCCTGCGATACACGACCTTGACCCTGTCATGCAATGCGAGACCCAGATGAGCGATATTTTTTCCACCCTTGATGGGTTTGCCGCCTTGCTGTGTGACGCGCCCGGTGCGGATGCCGGGGCGCGCGCCAAGGCAGGGGAACGCGACGCGGTGTTGACCAAACCCCCCGGTGCGTTAGGGCGTCTGGAAGAGTTGGCCATGTGGTACTGCGCGTGGCGTGGTGATGCGCGGCCACAGATAGAAAACCCGCAAATCATTGTCTTTGCGGGAAATCACGGGGTCACAGCGCAGGGCGTGTCGGCCTTTCCATCCGAAGTGACAGCGCAGATGGTGTTGAATTTTCAGCATGGCGGCGCGGCGATCAATCAATTGGCCAAAACGGTCGGCGCACATCTTGACGTGATTGCGCTTGATCTGGATCGCCCCACGGCCGATTTCACCCAAGGCCCCGCGATGGATGAGGCCGAATGTGTCACGGCCCTGCAGACAGGGTGGACTGCGGTCGATCCATCGGCCGATCTTCTGGTGGTCGGCGAAATGGGGATTGGCAATACCACCAGTGCGGCGGCGATTGCGCATATGCTTTACGGTGGGGACGCTGGCGACTGGGCCGGACGGGGTACGGGTGTCGATGACGCGGGATTGGCCCTGAAAACCCGCGTGGTGGCCGAGGGTGTGACGTTGCACCAACCCGCCTGCAGCACCGGGCTGGACACCCTGCGCTGTCTGGGCGGACGTGAATTGGCGGCGATGGCAGGGGCGATTGCCCATGCGCGGCGCTTGCGCATACCGGTCCTTCTGGACGGGTTTATCTGCACCTCGGCGGCGGCCTGTCTGGACAAGACCGAAAAAGGCGCGCTGGATCACGCCGTGGCCGGGCATGTCAGTGCCGAGGCGGCCCATGCTGCGTTACTCGACACCCTCGGCAAAACACCGATCTTGTCACTGGGAATGCGTTTGGGAGAAGGCTCGGGCGGGGCGCTGGCGATTGGCGTGCTCAAGGCTGCACTGGCCTGCCATTCGGGCATGGCCACTTTTGCCGAGGCGGGCGTCAGCGACGGCTAGGCGCTTAGGCCTCGTCCTTGTCATCCTCAACGGTGCGCGCGCTTTCTTCAAGCTGGGACAGCAACATGGTCTGCAAATCGTCCTCCAACTCTTTGGCGCGCCGGATATAGGGTTTGTTGTTGATCGTCGGGATCGCGGGATCCCACAGCGCGGCCAGTTCCTGCACCGAATGGCGGTCATGTTTGTAGAACGTCCGCTCCAACTCGGCCGCTTCAAACTCGGTCAGGCCAATGTTTTCAAGCACATAACGCCCAGCCCGCAGCGAGCTGTCAAACAGTTCGCGCACGATGTCACTGGCCCCCGCATTATACAGCTGGAACACATGGGTGCGGTCGCGGGCCCGCGCGACAATGTGCAGATCGGGCCGCTCGCGCCGCGCGAATGCCACCAGGCGGGTGGTGGCATCGGAATCATCCAGCGCGGCCACCAGAACGCGGGCATCCTTCAACCCGGCGGCATGCAGCAGTTCGGGCCGTGTCGGATCGCCCAGAAATCCCTTCACACCAAAACGGCGCATCCGCTGGATCGTGGTCAGGTTGTGATCCAGGACGACGGTGTTGTACCCGCTTGAGCGCACCAGCCGGTTGACGATCTGCCCAAACCGCCCGATCCCGGCGATGATCACGGGCCCTTTGTCGTCGATCTCGTCATCAGCCACCGGGGCCACGCCGTCGTCCATCCGCCTGGACAGATAATCGTAGAGAATGAACAGAAGCGGAGTGATCAGCATCGAGATGGCCACGACCAGCAACAGCAATTCGATCAGGTCAGGCGGAATGGCATTTTGCTGGGCCGAGAAGGTGATCAGCACAAAGCCGAATTCACCGGCCTGCGCCAGCGATAGCGTGAACAGCCACAAGTGACGACCGCGCAGACCAAAGCCAAGTCCCAGCCCGTAAAGGACGCTGCCCTTGATCACGATCACTGCCAGCGCGATCCCCAGCACCTGAAACGTCTGGCTGGCCAGTATGTCAAAGTTGATACCCGCCCCGACGGTGATGAAGAACAGGCCCAGAAGCAGGCCCTTGAAGGGGGCGATATCGCTTTCCAGCTCGTGACGAAACTCGCTGTTGGCCAGAACCACACCGGCCAGAAACGCGCCCAGAGCGGGCGACAGCCCGACCAGGGTCATCAGAAAGGCGATGCCGACAACGATCAGCAGTGCCAGCGCCGTGAACATCTCGGGCAGGCGGGCGGAATGGATAAAGCGGAAAACCGGACGGATCAGGTAGACGCCGAACAGAACAATCGCACCGACGATCCCGATGGTCAGAAGGGTCACACCCCAGCCCGGCAGGCTTTGAACCAGCGAAATCGCCGCCTCATGCACCCCGCTTTCCGAGCCCTGCCCGTCCTCAGTCAACCGCTCCAACGTCTCGGCCAGCACCATTTCAGGCGGCTTGGGCAGGGCCAGCAGGGGGATGAAGGCCAGCATCGGGATCACGGCGATATCCTGTGACAACAGGACAGAAAAGGCCGACCGCCCGCCGCCAGTCTGCATCAACCCTTTTTCCGACAGGGTTTGCAGCACGATCGCGGTCGAGGACAGTGCAAAGACCAGACCAATGGCAAGTGCCGCCTTCCATTCCGGGACAAAAATCATGGCTCCGGCCATGATGACGACCGTCGTGATGACGATCTGCAAACCGCCCAGCCCCAACAGCCTGTGGCGCATATCCCAGAGCGCGCGTGGTTCCAGTTCAAGACCGATCAGGAACAGCATCATCACCACGCCAAATTCGGCATAATGCTGCAATTCAACCGATTCATTTCCGCCCAGCAGCCCCAGGACGGGGCCAATCAGGATACCCGCCGCCAGATAGCCCAAAACCGATCCAAGCCCCAGACGCGCGGCAATGGGCACCGCGATGACAGCGGCGGCCAAAAACAGCGAAGCCTGAAAAAGTGCGCCTTCCATCAGCGGTCCTTATGATATTCAATAAAATGGGCCATCCCGGCCGGGCCGGGGCGGAGCGGTGAAAATAAGGTCTGACCTGACTGTGCGATGATTGTCGTCTGCTTGCAATTCATACGTTTGTTAATTGGGCCGATGCGGGGACATAAACGCGCCCAGGCTTATCCACGTGGCATCTTGAGTATGACGGTGCGTCCGCCTTTCTTGTAGCGCAGATCGCCATCGCCAATAGCGCTGACCCGGCCACCATCCAGCCGATCACCCACCTTCACCTTCTTGTAGCGCCCGTTGTGCATCCGCACCAGCGCGCGGCGATTATTGGGTGTGCCGTAAACCCCGATCAGATTGACCCGCTTGAACTGCAGCGCATTGCGCTCGGTCGCCCGCTTGGCCACGTTGACGGTCGAGGGGATCTTGGGGGTCACTTTCTGGGCGGCGGCCACGCGGACCGGCTCTGCCTCGTCCTCGTCCTGGTTGCGCTTGGTGCGCTGCACGATGGTGTCGAAATTGCGCGGCCGTGTGTTGGGTTTCAACGAGGCCTGAACCGCCTGTGACGTGGCACCCACAAAAGGATCGGGTTGGGCGATGGCTTCGGCCACGGCCCCTTCCAGCGCGTTCAGATCAACGGTCGATGCCGCGGCGACTGTGGCTGCTTCGCTTTCGGCCAAGGCGCGCGCGGCCGCGGCTACGGCGGCTTCCTGGGCACTGGCGGGGCGCAGTTTGGGGCGCAGGGCGGCCAGTTCGTTGCGGGTGCGTCCGCTCAGCTCGTTCCGCTCGATCTGTTCGGCGGCGTTTTCAGGACGGGCGCGCGGGCGTATGGCGGCCAGTTGCGGCACGGCCTCTGCCTCATCTGCTTGCGGTTCGGTTGTGGGCAGCTCGGGCTTGGCAGCACTGGGCGGCACCAGGGCGGGGCGGCCTGCAAAAACCCGCACTGCATCAGGCGTCAATGCGCCCTCTGGCGTGGCCAGCACAAATCCACGCGAATCCAGCGTGAAGGTGGTGTCAGCGGCAGGGGGCGCGGGCGGTGCAAAGAACACGCCGTCCGAGAACACGTCGCTCGCATCAGGCAGGGCCACCGCATCCTGGAAGTTCAGATCCGGGTCCAGCGAGGTCTGATAGACATCCTCAAACTCATGGTGCGTTGGCGTGTCCGATGGCTCGGGGGCCAGTTGCCAGATGCCGGTCGCGGCATAGCGTGCCTTGGCCTCGTCCGGGGACAGATCAGACGGGTTGACCCGGCTTAGAATTTCCGTGGCCGGATCGTCCAGCACCGACAGCGTTTCCTCGGGCTCAAGCGAGGCCAGTTCCACCTCGTTCTCGTCCTTGGCCTCGATGGCGATGTCCTCGTTGCCGGGCAGGGTGGCCACGACTGCGGGATCGTCGTCGCGGAAGAACCGGGCGATGCCGTCATCCAGGAAAATCGAGGCCCAGGCCGCAACGCCAATCAGGAACAGCAGCAGCACAGCCGTCAGCATCAGCCCCAGAAAGCGCGGCTTGCCCGGGGCGTTTACTCTTTCACGGGCACCAAACACCGTCATCCGCTGGCGTTCATCCGCCGGATCAAGGGCAAGTGCGGGCCCGGCCGCATGTTTGGCGCGCCGCGACCGACGGGTAAAGAACGAGGGTTGCGATGTCAGTGCCGCGGGTGCCAGTTCGGGTTCGGGTTCCGGTGTGGGTCCGGGCATCACCACGGGGATGACTTCCGGCACCGCGTCAACCGCCGGCGGGGCCACGAATTCAGGTCCAGGCCCTTCCGACACTTCATCCTGAAGCACCAGCCGGGTGTCGTCGTCAACCTGGCTGTCAATTTGCTCAGGCTCTGGCGCGTCGGGGTGAATGTCGTGGCCCGGTTGGTCTGTTTCGTCCTCGGGCAGGCTGGCTTCGGCGATGCCGGTGACGGTAACGGGCTTGTCCGGCTCAGGCTGATCGGCAGATGCCTCCGAGGCGGCCCCCAGCGTGATCCGCGCCTGTGCGTCGTTGCGCAGAACACCGTCCAGCTTGCGCGGGGCGTGGCCCATATCGCCCCGCTGCGCGCGGATGCTGGCAAAGGCAGTGGGTTGCGGCTCGGGCGTGTCTTCCTGATCATCCTCTGGCGGCTCTGCAACAGCCGCATCCTCGGCCTTGTCCTGCGGCTCGGCCTCGGAAGGTTCTACTGCTTCCGTACTGCTCTCACTCTCCGCAACAGAAGCGGCCTCAGTTTCCGCCTCATCCTCATCAGCGAGGACTGGATCGGGGTCTGCGGCAGTTTCGTCTGCATCCTCCACCACGGGTTCAGGTGTGTCGGCTGCGTCTGCGCCAGAGACATCTTCGGACGATGGCCCGGTCTCGGGGTCCGGCTCGGCAGGCGGTTCGGCCAGCGGCGCGGTCTCGGGCAGTTTCGAGGCCCCGATCACCCGGATTGGGGCAGGGTCGCGCTCGATCTGCTCTTCGGTGATGCCCTGGCCATTGGCATTCAGGGTGGCTCCGAAAAACGGCTCGCCGGTATAGTCGCCACTTGGCGGCTGGGCGACAAAGCACACCGGGTTGAACTGATGCTCGGTGGCAAAGGCCTCGGCTTCGATCAGGGTTTCGCGCGCCACGGCCGCGATGCAGATCTGCCCATCCTGCCTGGCCCAGTCATAAGCCAGATCATCGACCGGGTAGGGCGTTGCGCCGTCCAGCGCGGCCTTGACCGCATCGACGGTGTCGGCCTCATCTGCGGGGGCGTCGATGGTCAGGTATCTGATCTGATCATTGGGCAGCACCAGCTTGGTGCGCAGCCCAGAGGCATCCAGCACCTGTGCCGTCTGGCGCAAACTTGCCAGTTCGCCACTCAGATCGGCCACGTCCAGCGCCACGTCGCCCACCAGATGCCAACCCGGAAAGGCGCGGTGCAACAGGCCAATGCCGTCAAATGACAATGTCAGGGCGAAATTCTGTTTCATTGGAACCGCTTTAACACCACATGGAGGCGCGAGAGGAGTCCTCTCGTCTATCTGCCGGATTTTATAGCAGGTTTATGCTGAGGAAAAGGGAAAGCCCCGCCAGATGCCATTTTGGGCAACAAGCGGGGCTGTATCTGTCCGCGGTTCCGAGGGATCAGACGCTGGCTTTGCTCAGCGCCTGATCGAGATCGGCGATGATGTCATCGACATCTTCGATCCCGATGGAAATCCGCACCACATTGGGGCTGGCCCCGGCGGCGGTTTGCTGTTCCGGGGTCAGCTGGCGGTGGGTCGTGCTGGCCGAGTGGATGATCAGCGAGCGGGTATCGCCCAGATTGGCCACGTGGCTGAACAGTTCCAGGCTGTCCACCATTTTGACACAGCCGTCATAGCCCGATTTCAGCGCCACGGTGAACAAGCCGCTTGCCCCCTTGGGGCAGTATTTCCTGGCCCGCTTGTTGGAGGGAGAGGATTTCAGACCGGCATAGGTGACGGCCTCGACCCGGTCGTCTTTTTCCAGCCATTCGGCCACGGCTTGGGCGTTCTCGCAATGGCGCTGCATGCGCAGGGACAGGGTTTCGATGCCCATCAGCGTGTAGTGTGCCGCTTGCGGGTTCAGGGTCATGCCCAGATCGCGCAGGCCAATGGCAATGCCGTGGAAGGTGAAGGCCAGCGGGCCGAACGTTTCGTGGAATTTCAGCCCGTGATAGGCCGGTTCCGGCGTGCTGAGCGACGGGAATTTATCCGACGCGGACCAGTCAAACGTGCCGCTATCGACCACGACACCGCCGGTGACACTGCCATTGCCGGTCAGGTACTTGGTCATCGAATGCACCACCAGAGTGGCTCCGTGTTCGATCGGGCGGCACAGGTAGGGCGAGGCGGTGGTGTTGTCGACGATCAGTGGCAGACCGGCCTTATCGGCGATATTGGCCAGCCCGCGGATATCGGCGATATGCCCGCCCGGATTGGCAATGGATTCGCAGAACACGGCGCGGGTATCGTCGTCAATCGCCGCTTTCACGGCGTCGGTGTCGTCGATATCGACAAACTTGGCCTCCCAGCCGAAGCGCTTGATTGTCTGGCTGAACTGGGTGATCGAGCCGCCGTAGAGACGGGTCGAGACAACGACATTGCGCCCCGGCTCCATCAGCGGGAACAGCGCCATGATCTGCGCCGCGTGACCCGAGGAACAGCAGACAGCGCCGGCACCACCTTCCAGGGTCGCGACGCGTTCCTGCAATGCGGCCACTGTCGGGTTGGTCAGGCGGGAATAGATGTACCCCACTTCCTGCAGGTTAAACAGCGCGGCCGCATGTTCGGCATCGCGGAACACATAGGCCGTGGTCTGATAGATCGGCACCTGCCGCGCGCCCGTCGCCGGGTCGGGCCGGGCACCGGCATGAATTTGCAATGTATCGAAACCAAATTGGTGAACACGATCCGACATTGGAAGCCTCCCTTGGCAATCTGTTTGGCCAAATGTGTATGGCATCTGCGGGCGACCCACAACTGGGCAGGCGGGGCCTTTGGTTTTTGCCTGATTGCTGGTCTTGGACTAATCGTCCTGTTCGCGCTTTGCGCTGAGAACATCATTCTTTTGCTGCAGAAATCGCGCATTCAGTGCCGGGGCAGTTCCGGTGAAGAAACAGACAACCGACAGCACAATGCGTCGGATCAGGCCGGGGTCGGATCAGCGCATCCAATAGCCTTCGCGCTTGATCTTATTGCGGATGGCCTGTTCCTTGCGGGGCAGATCATCGCGGTCAAACAGGGCGCGCACCTTTTGCCCGCGCCCGTGGTAAATCATGAATTTCATCGGATCATAGGTTTTCAGCACCCGCTTGATCCAGTTGGGTGCGCTGATTTCTTCCAGTACCTCGACCACCCGATCGCTTTCACGGGCATAAAGCAGTGGGAGGATGCGGTAATGACAGGTGATGTCGCCATCCAGCAAGCCATTGGGCAGGGTATCGCGCCCGCCCCCCAGCGCATGAATGACCAGCGGCAGGGCCACCTGATCCAGCCACGGGTCCAGTTCCTGTACCACCAGTTCGCGGGGCGGATCATCCCGGATGGAGAGCGCGTAATCGAGGAAGCGCTGCCCAAACACATGCGGGCATTTGTAAAAGAAAAACCCGGCGTTGAAATAGAGATATCTGCGCCAGAATTCATCGGGCCAGCCCGGATCAAGCGAGCTTTCAAACTCAAGCCCGAAACGGTCGTAAAGTGACTTCCAGATCTGCGTGTATCCCGGCCCGTAAAGTTCGATCTTGGGCCATGTGCCCTCGCGGCGCATCGACGCGGTGGGGCGCTCGAAATCAAACGGTACCTGCATCAGATCACCGGTGATCAGCGTGTCGGTGTCAAAGAACACGAATGGCTCGCCCCTGGGCAGGGCCATCAGCGCCTCGATCTTGTTGCCATACGCGTAGGCCTGTCCGAAATGATTGTTTTCAAACGGAATAATCTCAGCGCCCAGCCGTTCCAGCAGGTCTCGGGTCTCACCGCCGCGGATTGTCGGATCATTCTTCCACAGCGGGCCCGGTTGCGGTTCGGCCACGATGAGACGGCCGTCAAACTCCGGGCTCATCGCCCGCAGCGAGGCCGCAAAAAGCACCGCTTCGTACTGCAGTCGCCCGCCCTGACCGACGATCATGATGTTGTATGGTTGGATTTTTGATGCCGTACCGGCCATACTTGTCCCGATCTTGCCTGCCTGTTCGTTGAGGGCACTATAAAAGCCATTGCCGCTGCAAAGAAGAGGCAGTTTAAAGTGTTTCGCGAAAAACCTGTCGCGCAGCTTTTCGAGAAACGCGCGTAACAGGGGGATGGTGCGGGCGCTTCGCGTTGGTTGAGTGTCTTCGGAGTAAGGCGAAACGCTTTATCGAATTTTGAAAACGGGGATTTGAGATGTTGGATTGGATTTTGATCGTGATCGCGCTGGCCTTCGGGTATGCGGGCGGCGGGGAAGGCGGCTCGACCGGGGCATCAGCCATCGCCCTTGGGGCGGATGAAAGCGTTGTCATTGGCGACGATGTGGTCATTGGTGAGGGCGTGAGCATCGGCCAAAGCTTTGAGGCCGAACCCCAGATCCCTACCGGCAAATTCACCACCGCGACTGAGGTCAAACCGATCCTTGAAATGACCACCGGAAACTGGGTCGCGGTGCGCGATTTCAACGGCCAGGACCTGCTTTATGTCACCCATATCTGGTCGTGGCGCTGCGGGTTGTTGCAGATGCGCTATGCGATCAATGACGGCGACATGCAGGTCTGGCCCCTGCCGCCCTGTCACGAGGGCACCAACGCCCCCAACGCGATCATCGAAAGCGATGGGTTGCCCTATGCCGCATTCGCCCCCGGCAGCATTCAGCAGGTCCGCGTCGAGCTGTTATTCGACGATCTGACCGAGGCCAGCGCCAGCTTTGCGCGGTCTGATATTTTGATGCCATAGCACGTATGTCGACGGGTCTTGTGCGAAGGCCAAAGTATTTCAACCCATTGTATTATAGAAATTTATTCAGAGAGGATACACCATGACCACAGACCAAGTGCCCGATATCGTGCCCATCATCATCGAGGCGAAGGCAAAACACATGCACGTCACGTCCGAGTATTTCCCGGAAGACGGTGATTACGACGAAGATCGTCAGGTTCATAACGCGCGTCTGCAATTCAGGCCGCAGGCCATTTTCCATTGCCGACACGCCAAGGACGTTCGTTTCCTGCTCAAAAGACTCCATGAGCTTAAAAAGCGTGATGGGCGGGGCGTGCCGGTGACCATTCGCTCGGGCGGGCACCATCACGAGGCCATGTGCATGAACAGTCAAGGCGCGGTGCTGGCCCTTGATGAGATCAACATGATCGACGTGGACGATGACAAATGCCACGTTTGGCTGGGGTCTGGTCGGCGGCTGGACGAGGTGATCAAGCGGCTGGCCGATGACAAACGTCTGTTGCCCACAGGCGGGTGCGACACGGTAAACGTGGGCGGGCTGACCAATGGTGGCGGGTGGGGCATGTCCTATCGGATGCTGGGCCTGACCGTGGATATGCTGCGCGAGGTGGAAATGGTTCTGCCCAATGGTGATCTGGTTCAACTGGACAAGGACAGGTTCACCAAGGGTAAAACCAGCCTGCCGGTCAACGCCCCCGATCTGTTCAAAGCGATCCGGGGTGGCGGCGGCGGCAATTTCGGGGTCGTGACCCGGTTCCGGTTCAAACTTACCGAGTTTGATCCCGAGTTCTGCACCTTCACGCTTCAATATGGCCGCGAGCTGCGCACCGAAATGGCGTCACGCTGGGCCAGGGTCTGCGAGGATGCCGATCCCCGGCTCAACCTGTTTGCGCGGATGACCAAGGTTCCCGATGGCCGGCATCTTGATGCCAACCCGGCCTTTCTGATCGGTGGGCGGTTCTATGGCTCTGAAGCGGAATGCGAAAAGGCGCTTGCCCCTCTGATCATCTATGAGGGGCTCGAGTTGAAAGACATTCGCTCTTACAGGTTCGATAGCCCGGAGAATTTCGTGGTCGGAATTTTTCCAGGCCGTGAAAACCCACCGCTGGGGCGCGATGGGACGACCCTGCCAGCACAGGGCTTTGCGTTGCAGGTGGGGGCCGGCTCGATGAGCAAACCCACGGACACCTGCATCACATGCCCCGAGCCGCACAAGGTCAGTTCGTGCATGCCTGTCGGGAGCGCTGCGGAGATTGCCGACGCGGCCGCGTCATATATTGATGATCATCCGGCGGTGAAGGACGTGAACATGTATCTCAGCTGGCACGGCATGGGCGGGCAGGGCGGAACCGAGCCCGAGGGCGGCACCTCGTTTGCCTGGCGCAAGATGCCCTACATGCTACAGATTCAAGCCTGGTGGTGGCCCGATGCCGGTGTGGATGAGCAGGCGGTGCTGAACTGGGTCACAGGGTTTCGAGAGAAGCTGGCCCCCCATACAAAAGGGGCCTTCATCAACTTCCCGGATGCCGATCAGGATGTCACAACCTATTACTCGTCCCGGATCTACGGCGACCTTCAGGGCGTGAAAACAGATGTGGACCCGGACAATCTTCTGGAATTCGATCTTGGCGTTCGGCCACGCAAGCTCTGATAAGGACGTGACTGAACGGTCAGGAGAGAAAGTGGTGGGCGACCCTGGAATCGAACCAGGCGTGCGTCTCCGCGAGGGAGTTACAGTCCCCTGCCACACCTTGCGGCCTGTCGCCCACTAACAAGGGGCAAAGCCCCAAGCGTGAGGCGCTGATTACTAGCGGTACCCCCACCCGTCAAGGCGAAAATGCCTTGCATGACACTGGTGCCCGGCGCATTGTCACGCGCTCAGAATAAGGGTGTGAATTCGATGAAAAAACCCCGCTGGGTGATCGACAAGGAACAGGCCAAACGTGCGGCAGCGGCGGAAACCGTGTGGCTGTTTGGGTTGCACGCCGTGCGCGATGCGCTGATGAACCCCAAACGCGAAAAACTGCGTCTGATCGTGACCAAGAACGCGGCCGATAAACTGGCCGAAGCCATTGGCGTCAGCGGGATGGACCCCGAGATGGCCGATCCGCGCAAATTCACGGCACCCCTTGACCCGCAATCGGTGCATCAGGGGGCCGCGCTGGAGGTCAAATCGCTGGATTGGGGGCCGTTGGAAGAGGTCTGCCTTGGCACCGGCGACGGGCCGCCGCGCATGGTGTTGCTGGACCGGGTGACCGATCCGCATAATGTGGGCGCGATCCTGCGCTCGGCCGAGGTGTTCGGGGCCTG
>Ga0316205_10001827_pt1 | contig 24496 bp, 49 predicted proteins | sample 3monthpyrite_MG_FD_204941 | JGI IMG/M metagenome (GOLD analysis project Ga0316205, IMG submission 204941) | Microbial mat bacterial communities from mineral coupon in-situ incubated in ocean water Damariscotta River, Maine, United States -... | ecosystem: Environmental > Aquatic > Marine >... | reverse complement strand
CTGCATTGCGTTTTCACCCATTGCAAGCTCACTAGCTAGGTCAGACGTTGATAAACCTTTGTTTAAGAAGGCTTTACGCGTGATTTGCTCGCCTTGCGTAATCTTCTGAGCTGCTGCAATAGCTGCAGGATCATCACTAGACAAGTTAGCTTCAATAGCCGCGTCAATATCATTCCAGTAAGGTAATTCAGCTTTCTTACCAGCACCAAGCGCTAGCTGATCAAGCATAGGTGAGCGAACCGCCGCACCAGACTCGAAGAAAGCTGTCTTTTCTGGTGAATTAACAGCAGGTAAATCTTGAAAGATTGTGACATCAATAATATCAGTCAGTTGTGTAGTAGCCATTTTGGGCTTCCTTTTATTTAAGTGCGGGTATTCCGCAAGGCTTCATATTGCGCAGGATCACTGTCTTTAATAGACTTTAATTCTGCTGTTGAATAATCGTTAAACTTTTTAGTGACAGCCCCGCCGCCTTGATTGCCAGAAGCCCCGCTTCCAGTGTTTCCGCTACCATCTACCAAGAACCCGAAGGAGTTGGTTAAATGTTCTTGCACCTTTGCCGCATCAACTTCGACGCCGCCAATCTCATAAACAACCTTACCATCTACATAGGTTGCGTGTTTTGCCGCCTGCTCTGCAAGTAAGCCAGCCTTTGTGGTATCTCGCGTTAGTGATCCGCTAAGCTCAACTGTGGCAAGTGCTAAAGCGTCTTTGCGCTCTTTCTCTTCTTTGGCTGTAATCTGTTCGCGCAGACTTTTTACCGTATCTTGTTCGCGCTCATAAAGCGTCTTAAACTCTTCTTTCTGCTTTAGTCCTTCGACCTCTGCATTTTTTTGAGCCTCTTCAAGCTCTGCCGCTCGCAATGAGACTTGCTTCTTTTCAGTTAGCAATTCTTCATTTTTCTTCTTAAGCCCTTCAGTCTCAGCAGCCAACCTTTCAGCGACTAAAGCTTCAAGCTCTTCTTTTGTGTACGTTTTATCAGTCATTAGAACCCAGTTCTGTGATAGTGAGGCCCTGCCCCGTTAAGACCATTATACATAAAAACGGGCATAGTCAATAGTTTTGGTGAATAGTAGGTATTCATGAGATGAATTAGAGTTATCTTTAGCGGTAGTTTATGGTTATTAGACCAATAGAAGGAATATAAAATGTTAACACGCGAGCAAATGATAAGGGCGTCCGAACTTCACAAGAATTACGCCGCTGGCAAAATCAGCTTTGAAGAATATAACGAAGCTATGAAGGCGCTAGAGAATGAGTGATTATCCAGCAAAAATTAACCACGAGCTAGATAAGCTAGGCAACCCCATATTTATCATTAGAAAAGAGCCAATAGAAAACGGTGCTATTTTGTATGATAAAAACGGACTAGCAGCAGCAATTAAAAAGAAAGGCCAGATTTTAGCTATACTTGAGGGTGATAAATGAACACTTTTACTTTTACGGATGATGAGGTTGAGGCAATTCTATCTCTAATAGAGCGCAGCAGGGGTATAAATGAGAGAAGGCAATTACTACTAGTTAAAGACAAGCTAGAGCGAAAGCCAGTGAAATATAGCGGCGGAGGAGTAATAAGGCCAAGCGCTCCATATCTTGTGCATGAGGATGGGCCAATAACTCACATGAACCGCAAAGACCATTTCAAGCCTAAAGAAAAGCTAGGTCGAGAGCATACCAACCATGGAACCACCTTCTCAATTAGCACGGAAGCCCCAGAAACTTTTGACAAAGCTGGCTTTGATGCCCTTGAATTTACCGAGATAAGCGAAGTAATTAGGTCTAAAGAAAAGTAACAGGCTCTAATGCCGCAAGCTCTGCAAGGGAGTAAGTCTTTTTAATATTGACTCGCTCCCTTACCTCTTTCGGCTGTTGTTTTAGCCAGCCACGATAACTTAGATTTGCTGATACTTGGCCAGACTCACTTGCTCTTGTTCCTTCTAATCCAGGTATTGAATACTTAGGATCAACTAACATCACCCTAAGTGACCGGCAAGCCCAATGGAGCGGCGGAAACGGCCCAGCATCAACAGGCCAGATAGTCTTATCAGCACTTATGCAAATATCGCTTGTATGGCTGTCTAAGGTCGCTATTATCTGCTCGCCTCGCAATACATCACTATTAGCTCTAGCGGTCTGGTTGTGCGCCTGATTGGACGTGGCGCTAATCGTAGTCGAGACCAGTGATCTAGCCTGAGCCTTTGTCCTCTTATTTACTTGCCTAGTTACTTTGCGGGTTATCTCGTCAGTAGTTTCACCAGCAATAATGCCTTGATTGATAAGACCTCTAATCTCTTGTGACTTCTTGGCGCTAAACTGATTAATAGCTTGGTTAATCGTCATGCGTTCAACTGCTCCACTCTGCTGAGTCAGCACCATGTCAGTATTATTTAACGCAGCATTAAGTTGCTCAATCGCTGGAATATCAACCTCGACTTTTACAGCGCCTTGCAGCATTCGAGAATTAAAGCCCGCCTCATACTCTGAAAACTCTTCAATGTAGCCGCCTAGATCAAGCTCGAACTGTTGAAAGCTGCCCGCCAGAATATCATCAACATCAGCCAATAAAGCCTGCGCCCGCATAAACTGAAAATCAGTCAAATCCTCCCGACTCAATCGAGCAACCAACTGATCACGCATATCATTTAAGATTGGCTCTAGGTCGTTATACCGCCCGTGACCGTATCGCTCAACAAATATAGCGTGCCTAGTGGTTGCGTCGATTAGATAGCCTGTCGTGCTCATAGAGGCGTATTGCTCGTATTTTCATTATCAATATCAGCGTCGGTTCTAGATGGTTCAATAACACCATTTTTACGCAATATCCCGCGCAAATCTGATTGAGCAAGATGTCCAGAATCATATAGCACGTTAATAGCCATGAACTGCTGAGCTGTCATGCTTGAGTCGAAGAAGTCTCGATTCATTTTGTATGCTGGGACCTCAACGCCTAAAGCCAAGCCCATCACAGCAAGCACTTTATTGATCGTGTCTTCTGTATTTGTAACGATAGTAGATAAGGTTGATGTCTCGGAGCTGGCAGATATTCTAGCTGCCTCTGCTGTTTCGTTAATAGCACCACTGGTAATTAGTCGAGCGCCGATAGAAACCATTTGCTCCTCTTTGCGCCTCATGGCCTCGTCAACGGCTTGCGCCGGATCAAGCTGCAATAACTCTGCACTGTCGCCTTGCATTAGCTTTAGGCCACTGTCAGCACCAACAACAACTCCGCTAGGGTTTACCTCCTTCCACTCTGCGCCATCCATACTGGAGGATACGACAATCAAGCCGCCCGAGTGAATAAACAGGTTTTTCTCGTAGTCTGCTGAGTTTCGATAATGCCCGATATTAATTTCAGCGATGGGCTCTAGTGGTATCTCATCGACACAGGATTTATTATCCTCTGAGCCAGTGAAATAGAACGGGATAAAGTTAAGTCTTTGACCTTGTAGCCTTGGCTCCATTGGCTCGCCTATTTGTTCGCCGCCTTCATCCCATAAGCGAACAACATACAACCCATCAATCAGCTGTAGTGAGCGGTATCTAATAACCTGCTCTTTCTGGAACTCATCACCATCTACTGATTCTTGCGTGACTTCCTTTAAAACAATCATTGATAGCTGAGTCTTGCCATTAACTTTGGATTCTTCCCAATTGATAATCGACTCGGCATTGTAGGCGGCAACGTATGGATGAGAACCTAGCCGCTTCTCTTCTTCCATACTAATGCCAGCTGGAAGGCTAGGGAAGTCCACCAGCAAACCGTGGCGGCCTGTTGTTTGAACTTCGCTAACAATTCGTTTGGACACCTGATCTACTGACATTCCAGCGCCGTCAAAATCACCACTAACAAACTCTAACTGGCTCGGGAGATCTTCGCTGAATGATGGATCAACACGGAAGGCAGCGCCAACCAACGCCGACCGAGTGCGACCAGTAACACCAAGATACAATGCGCGCTTTTTGTATGCGCTGTATTTATCCTGATCTTTATCTAATGCCATTGGCAGATAAGTTACACCGGCATCTTTGATTCCACTAGCACTGCAAGCAAGCCTTGTCTTTGTCCAGTTATCGACCTTGGCCGCATATTCTGGGTGAATGAATTTTACATTAGCCATTTATCTAGCCTATATTGGTTTTTCGTAATGTTAGCACGTTAAGCCCCGAATCGTACATTGATAGGAGCGTGAGTCCTTTTCTTTCTGGCCACTCGATAGCGAAGCGCATCATAATCATGATCTTCCTGCTCTGTATCAATGTCGTCTGGCTTCTTACTATCCCTTGATAATATTGGAAATCTAGAGATAATGCCGCGAACATTACTGAAGAAGTAAAGAGCTGGTCTTTCTGGCATCCCTGATTGGCTATCAGCACCCTCTAAGGCAGCCTCAAGGTATTCACACAACAAAGCAGCCCCATTAATGCGAGAGCCGGGCGACTTGTCAGATTCAATCCATTTAACGCCCTGCTTTGCCATCTTATCAGCTATGGATATTTGCTCATCATCTTTGTTATTAATGGCATTATCTGCGGGCCCAGGCCTAACCTTTCCTTTAACGATACCTGGCAATAGATTAATTTCCCCTCTAGCATTCCTTATTTCGTGATCTTTATTTGTGAAAGCTTTATCAATATCAGCAACCAATTTAGCCACGTTTGTGGCACTCATCTTTAAGCCTGTATTATGTTCATCAGGCTCGCATCCGTAAAATTCCCCTATGCAAAATATAGTTCCAGCGGGATAGCATTTAACCCCATTAGGAGTTTTAACCTCTGTTCCGTCAGACTCAGCAAACCATAAATTACTGAACGGCTTTGATTCACCCCAGTCATGAGAGCGATCAACATGCCAATTAGATGGTATCTCAAAAGGCTGAACAACATGAACATGCTCGCGCCACAAGTGATCAAAGCGACCGCCAGAAGTAATAGACCAATCACCATTAACCCACGCCGCTTTTTTATTAGGGTCTTTAATTGCCATTAAGAAGGCAATATATTGAGGGTCTAGAAACTTATTCTCACGCCATGAGCCGTGGATAGCAACGCGAGTCAATACAACCTCCTCCTCTTCGTCAGTCTGAGGGTTTATGACAGTGGTTGAATTTCTTACTACTTGACCACGCGGAGCCGGATCAATAAAGCGCTTCTTAACCCATGAATGACCAACTCCAAAGGGGTTTGTTGTGCTGAAGCACTCTAGCGGAATCGGCGGCAATAGCGAGCCGTCAGGCTTTGGGTAGTCAACAGGTCGGAATGATGACCGCATACAAGAAAACATAGCTTCATAAAACTCAGAATCTCCTCGCTTTGTAAGCTCATTATGCCCAACAAAAGGGAACTCCTGACCGTGATAATTCCAATAGCCGTCAGCCTTCTGCTCATACCTAAACAATAACTCTTCACCAGTCGGCCAAATCCACTTAAGCTCACTGGCAGAACTAAGGAATCTTGCTCCGTCATTAAACCTACCGAATAGCTTTTTAGACTGGGCTATTATGTCACCTAGGTTTTTATACTCGATGTCAAAAATAACGCCCTTCCAAAATGAGCCATAACCAACACCAACAAGCCTACGAAATCGCATTAGCTGAGCCGCTGTCTTCCCTGGGCCGCGCGTACCTTCATAAAGTATTTCATTACAAGGGCATGATAATGACAAAGACTGCGAGCCGCTTTGAGGTGCTATAGCTATTTTGTAATCAGTCACGACTTAGTATTGTATCCTGATTCTTTTTGGCCGACTCTTCCCAGCTTTCAACACTATCAGCAGTTGGAACAGGCATTACAGATTGAATTACAGTGGCATCAACCTCGACCTTTTCCTTAAATGCCATTACATTGACATGCTTACCAAGCAACTCAAGATTCTTAACCTTATCAGGCCATTTGATTTTTTTAAGCATTCCAGTCATCTGGCGCTCATCGCCTGAGCCCTCCCATATTTCAGCCATGTCGATAGCTGATAAATACGTCCGCCAAACCTTTGGCCATTCACTAGGCGGCTTTATAGAATGGTCATCATTAAGAATATCCAAGAAGTCCATCTGATCAATTTCAACCAGTCTATTTAACACATAAGCTGCATCGACTTGAACTTTATCCACCCTTTCTTGCTTCAACCTTGCAATATATTCATGCAAGACTGGTTTTGATAGGTTTTCTGTGGCTATCTGTTTTGCTGCCTTTTCACTATAGCCTGCCCTAATTGCCGCCTTTGTAGCATTTAGATCAATCAAATACTCTTGACAAAAAAGCTCCTGCTTTGCTGTAAGCTTACTAGTCATAGAACCCCGTTCATAAGTGCAACCCTGTCACACTGACTATTAATTTAACCCCATTCTACCATATTTATTCAGAACGTAAAAAACCCCAATTAAGGGGTTTACTTCACTGCCTTATTGAAACTGCAATTCAGCCGGTACATAACGCCATCCGATCCCATTCCAGCAAAGCCAAGACCTTTAATACAATCGTCAGTTATCATCTGGATATAGCCTTTAAATCCATTCGCCTGCTTCATACTCTTAGCTGACTGCTCCATTAATCGCTCATTCTGATCTATAAGCTTTGCAATAAACTCGTTTGATTCTCCCAGCGCATTGGCCAGTTTGATCTCATTCTCTATATCAGCACTAACATAGCCTGACATTAGCAGTAGTATTAGTAAGTATTTCATTCGCCTTGCTCCTTTTCTAGCTCAATAGCTCGTTCAATGGACTGGATAGCCTCTTGCATATCTTGAACCACATCCTTAGCGCCTCGCTTACCTGGTGCCAGCATTTTCTTTAGTGCGTGCTCATTGCAGGATTCACTACTTCAAACGCACTTAATACATCATACACATCAACCGACACACCCTTTTTAATCTCTCGATGGTATTTTAATTTGTTACGCCGCACTTCAATAGCGGCAACTTTAGCCTGCTCCTCTTTTTCTGCCTTCTCTAGTTCCAGCCTTCTGGATTCTTGCTGTCTTGAAATATCCGCATAATGCTCGCCGTCATTCCCATTCTGAACAATAGGTTCCATTCGCTTCTCTCCTTCTTTCCAGTTGTCGGGGCGCATAACCACACTAAAACCAACATTGTCATTGTATGAGTCAAGCGACCAGCTAGGCATTGCTTCTTCCCATTCCATCTTCGTCGAATCCCATTCATACTCCTGATTACCTACCCACTTTGTAAAAGCATTATAAATACACGCCTCAGCATCACTTGGCGCCTTACTCCAATCTACCTTACCCATTACTAACCCCTTACCATTGCTTGATACTGTTCAATTCTGGCCTTAGCCTCTTCTAGTGTTTTGTGTTCTGTTATTGGTTGGCAGTGGTAGCCTTCAAATCTTTCTACAGCATCCCTATGGAAAACCAAATTCATGCCTAGAGAAACAGAAAATATAAGAAAAATAGTCATACATTTATCAAAAGTACTCATCTACTCGCCCTCCGGTGCTTTGAAGCCTGCGTGATATTTTGATGCGTGCATATATATCGCCTTTCTTATTAATTCATTGCTTTGTTTTTCAGCAATCGAAATCATATGCGAGTACTTAGCGGCACGATACGCGGATTTGGCATCAGAAATAGTTCGATAAGACCCGAAGTCCTTTTTCTTGCCGTTAATACTGCATATTGCTCTAAACTTCCCAGTTGATGTATCAAGCCTAACACCTTGAGGAAGACTTCCTTTTTTCTTTCTGTTTTGATTTAGAAGCTTATTTATCTCCTGACTAATAAATACGCAAGCCTCTGGCCCATACACCTTGTTACCACTAATTAGTACATCCTTATCCAATTGAAGACCCATATAATCCTGTTTGATCATCCACTTATAGAAATTAGAAAACACAAGCCATTCATCACAAACAGTGCAATCAGCATAGGTTGGCTGATTTTTATGACAAGCCTCAAGGTAACACCTTTTTATCATTGCTATCCACGTCTTATATATAGGGCACCTAATAACATTGCCATTAGTTCCTACGTCGCTTGTTACATACCATGAGTCATTTATACCAACTCCGCAAATAGGCTTTCTCATAGCCAGTGATTTTCTGCTTGCCGGTCTTTCTATGAAGTCTGTCATTTTGAATCCTTGTCAAAGGTAGTCGTAGAAGTGATGCGGAAACCTAGTGACTAGCTAGTTTTTAGGGTCGCTAAACCCTATCCGCAAATTATTATACCACAATTAATTTTTAATTTATTTAACGTAATTCTTACTCATTTTTATACCCTCTTTGTATTGACTTAATTTCTAATATGAATACTATATCCAATATAACCAGAACGCAACATATAAGAGGAAAATAAAATGAATCATTCTGAACTGCTAGAAACTAGAGCTAATAACCCAGCACCTAAGCCGCCATCGTTAACAAGTGCAAAGATCAGTGAAGCTGAGCGCATTAGATTAGAGGTCGAAGCGTTTATTGCCAACGGTGGCAGTTATGAGGTTATCGAGGACAATACCAAGTGCCGATCCATGACGGCTAAAGAACAAATGAATGCTAACTATAAGAAAGATGTTTTGAATGGTAAATCAATGGATAAGCCGATCAAGCCCAAAAAGGTTAAATCCTAATATCATGCTTTCCGCACCGCTGGCATTGATATGCTAGCGGGCTGTCCATGTATCGTTTTGATTTTCTCCACTTATGAAAGCCTAGCTTACACCGCATCACTTTTAGCCCTTAGTGCTTCCATCTCAATATCGAATTTCTTTTTATCTCGCTGATGTCTTTGAAATGCGACGTAAACATGAACGAAACCGAACACAACCATAATAACCAAATACCAGTTCTCAGTCAGGAATGTTCCCATCATCGTCATCAGATAGACAAGTAAGTTTGTGCCGTTGTGCCCTGTATCTGTAGTATTCACTTACCGTGTCCGTTGTGGTGGTGATGGCTGCCCAGGTGCAAAACGCTGTGAAGCAAATGCCCAGAATCATTAAGAATGTCATTCATAACGCCCTTAGAGTCTTGCATGGAACAGACCAAAATTAGTTGAAGGTATCCAATTGTACCAGCTAATAAACCAATAGCGTAAGAAGTTGACCCGACATTCAACAAATGAAGGTAATGGACAAACCCTAAAACAACGTCGATGCACGCTAGAATGCCGATAAAGAAAGGTAGGTTTAGCCGGGTTTTTCGCCAATTAGTGAAGCTAGCTATCATTAGTATTAGATTTGCACCGCAGAAAAACATAATAGCAGCGTCAGGGCTGGAGTTGCTTATTGACACTACTGATCCCAAGCCAGCTATCAATAATAACCACAAAGACATTTCGGAGCGTTTGACTACAGCCGCCAGAACAACCCCAACAATTAACACAAAAGAAAATGCGTCAATCATGTTACGCCTTCCTTGCCTTCTTAGACAGTGTGGACTTTTTACCCTTAGACTTACTATCAGCCCCGTAGAATGCTCCAGCTCCAGCAACCTTCTTGGGTTTAGGCTTCAACGGATTAACTTTAGGCTTTACTCGCTTAGCCTTTGGTGCTGCTTTCTTTGTTGTCGCCATGTTATTTCTTCCTAAATTCGCTGATTGTTCCACCGCCCAGGTAAGCAGTAAATGCCGCGCCGGTCGGATAATAAATAAAAGGCTCTTTAATAACAGTCAAAAGCCACTCTAGATTAGTATTCATCTTTAAGGATGCAAACACAACTAATAGCAGCGCGGTCGGCACCCATACAGCCATAACAGCACTAACCATTATTCTCTGCACAACCTTAAACGGTGCAAGCGCCTTTAATCGCTCAGTTGCCAGCCCTCTAGCCTTCTCGCTATCAGAGTTAACAGCTTCATCGACCAGCTTATCTACGATGTTAGATGAGCCTAATAAATTACCAGCCCAAGCCATTAATGACATTATAAAGCCCTGTTTAGTTTTGGTTATTCTATCACAGGGCTGTTAGTGTGCAAATTAAGCTAAAAGTCATCCTTTGTTGCTGCTCGAATATTAAGAATAAACCCATTATCGCCAATGGTGTTTAATAGCTCATTGATTGCGTTATTTGAATTAACTAGATTGAATTCATTGTTAAACTCACTTCCAACCAAAATACAGCCCTGGGAATGCTCAACGAAATTCCCCGCATGAAACTCAATATTCGTTCGTCCTTCTACGTCTTGCACTTCGTAATATTTAAACCTTCCTGTATGATCTCGAGCAACCTGGTAAGCACCTTCAGGAATACAGCTAACACCGATAGCGTTATTAATCCAAGGTCTTTCAAGTGTCTTAAAATCAACTCCATCACCGCGCAACACGCCAATGGTTTTATTGCTTAAATAGTTTCTAGCCAGTGTTAATACCTTCATTATAAAGCCTCCGCTGCCTGCATGTATTTAGTCGCCTCAGAGCGATGGTGCTTAGCTAGCTCCATATACTCCATAGCCTTAGCGCCAGAACCGTCCTTCATTTCTTCGCTCATTTTATTATCGTATTCCATCGCTATCTTTCGCGCATTGGCTGCCAGTATCTTGTATTGCTCTTTCATATCACCCTCTCATCATCTTGTTAATTGCCGCGTCTGCAATATTGCCAGCGATTAAGATTCGCTTAACTAGCAGCTCTTCGCTAATAACCTGCGTTAGCGCCTCATACTCTTTTTCTTTCATAAACAAAGAACCCTCTTTCCAAGGCTCTCTAATGTCGAATCCTTCCATCTTTAAACCCTCTTATTAATTAACTTGTTATAGCCTTTAATCGCAAGTCCATTCAGTTCCTTGTGAGCCAAGCACTGGGCCTCGCTTGCAGTCGCTCTCAATATATTTAGCTGTAGTTTCTGCCGTGTTGTCACTAACGCCTTCTGCACAAAATGCAATAAGGCCAATCGCTATCAGTAAAAATACAGCCCATATTGCATGTTGAATAGTTTCATTATTCATAATCATCACTCTTTGTTAGGTTATAGCGCCCATATAGAGCGCTTGGTTAGGTGGTTAGCCGAAAGGAATATCTGAGTTATCAAAGCCGCCAGATTGGTCAAACTGATTGACAGGAGCGCCAAAACCCCCAGTATTAGCAGGCTGAGTCATTGGCTTACGGATGTCCTTATCTTGATATGAATTAATCCAATTTTGAATAGCAGAAGGCTGCTTATTTTCCTGAGCTTCGCGAACAGTGTGCAAAGTATCAGCTTTGAATGGTGCGCGGATATCGAATTTATAACCTTCTCCACCATCATTCTTTGTATACAAGACCTTCTGCAAGAACATGCCAACCTTAGCGCCCGATAGCTCTGGAGCAAATGAGTCAGCACCGGCATTTTGCATACTTAAACCCTGCAAGCCTAAGAAGAACATAATCCCACACAGTGTAGAATATCCACTATTAATAATTGATCCATCAGCCTTCTTGTAATAGATAGTAATGAACTTAGCCTTTTGACCTGAGTCAGTCACAACCTCAAATTCCATGCCCTGAGAGCCTGTCTTAGCGCTGATATACTTAGCTGATACGATTTTCACGCCATAAGCGCCACCCTCTTGCAAAGAGTCGCTTCCGCCCGCTTTCATTGCGGCTTCTTGATTAAATGGTACTGCAAATTGGTTATTCATGATTAAGCTCCGAAGTAATATTCGTTTATTTTATTGTTTATTTCTTGTAGGTCGTTTTCAATGTATTGAACATCAAATAAACCCATAGGGGACTTAACGGTATCAGAACCGTTGTTTTGTGTAGAGAATCGGTATTTACCGTCTTCTACATTAGTGCGAAGAACTATTGTGAATAGCCCCTCAACAGTAATTTTTTCATCCAACAGCTTGCCAATGGTTTTGGCCTTAGTAACACCTTGTTCGTCTGATTGAACATGACTAAGAAAGTAAACCTTAACGTCATCAGGAAGGTTCTGAGCGGCCGTTATAATCTCCCAAGCATGGCGAGCAATATCTGTAAACTTAGTAAATCCTGTCTCTTGAGAGCGGCGCATAAACTCATTAGCCATCACATATTGAAAGTCGTCAATAATGATAGTTTTAGCGCCTAAGCTGGCGTAATGGTTTAATGCTGAAATAATAGAATTGCTATCATCAGTTACAGCTAAAGTGCCCTTTGGCGTTTCTTTAGTGTATTTTTTGAAGCTATTGCGAAATGGTAGCGGCTTAGATACAGCCTGAATAACTACTGATTGTGATGAATCAAGATTTCTCATTGAGGCGCTTTTACCAGTGCCAGACTCACCCAATATAAGAACGGGAATACCCATTGTATTTTCCTTTTTTAGTGTACGTTATTTGTATTTCGTTGTATGGCGGTAACTATATAGAAACCGCCTTTTTAATCAAGCATTTAATTGCTTCAATGCTCTTTGTATTGCTTCTTTTTGACGCTGCTTTAACCGAGCTGAAATTTCACTAGGCTTTGATTTTGGAGCTGAATTATAAGAATCAACAATCCTATACTTTTCATTCTTTAACATTTTTCCGATTAAAGAATCTTCAACTCTAAACTTATTTGCCGCACCTTCTCTGTATGACTGCCTAGCTATAACCTTTGGCTCCATGAAACAGCGGTAATCAAGGTAAGCTATCCTAGCTCTTGCGTATGCTGGAATAGCCATGACTAAAACACCAGATTAAACTTGTCAGCCACATCACTAGCTGTCTTATCAGCCAACTCGTCGATAATACCCATAACCTTGCTGTAGCTAGGATTGGTGCGGTCAATGCGGCTTAGTAGCTCACATACAAGGTCTTCGTCGATGCTATTGATGACTGTCTTGAAGTTAACCTTGCAGTCATCATCTTTGACAGAATCGCCATTAATAATGGTTTTCTTGATAGCTTCTTGTAGCTCATCTTTAGAACGAGTCATTGCCAACTCTTCTACTGTGTATACACCATTCATTTAATTAACCCTCTTAGTAAGTTAGCGTAGCATTAGGAATTTGACCTTTAACCAAAGCTATAACAACAGCCTTTGCCTGATCTTCCGTTATATTAGCAAACTCCATTAATGCTGATGCTGCGCAATTATTAACACTTGCTCGGTGCTCCTTATCTTCATCACGAGCTTTCTGCTCAGCGGCTAGGCGACTCTCTTCTGCCTTCTGCTGTGCAATCTGAGCCTGCTTAGATGCTTCAATATCCGCAATACGTTTTTTCTCTGCATTTTCCGCATCAATAATTCGCTGTTTCTCTGCATTCTCCGCATCAATCTTTAGCTGCCTCTCACGCTGTTCAGCCTGCTCTTTTTCAATGATAGCTCGCTGCTCCTTGCGGATAGCCTCAGCCTTCTGCTCCTCGATCGCGGCCTGCTTAGCTGATGATAGCCTCTCAGCTTCCGCCTTTGCTTCTGCTGCTGCCTTGGCCTTTAATTCTGCTTCATAAGCAATGCGCTCTTGCTCAATGCGTTCAAGCTCAGCTTTCTTATCAACTTCAAACTTTTCGTCCAATAGCAGGGCCATTTCATGATCAATCTCAACCTGCTTGGCTATCTCAGCAGCCTCTTTAGCAGCAATCTCAGCCGCTTCTATAGCTTTTTGCTCATCCTCCCAATCAGTAAGAGGCTTACGAACAATCTCCTGAAGCTCAGTAATTGTATCTTTTACAAGCTTGCGGTTTGCGTCGATAGCCTTTGGGATTGCCTTGTATTCAGCCGCCAACTCCTTGCCCTTGCTTTCAAGGTAGGTTTTTGACTTGGTAAACTTAGTTACCATCGCCTTAACTGCATCACGATTTTTCTTTACCGACAGATCACCAGCAACATAGGCATTAGCTTCCTCTGTTAAGCGATCAAGTATCGACTCCACCTGATCACCCTTGGTAAAGAATGGAACAAGCTCTAAATTTTCTACTACGACTAAATCAGTCATTTTCTAACCCTCTTTGTTAATTCCTGTTGATTTGTAGACAGATTATACTTTATACTCGTTAACGTCAATAACAAATAGGAATATATTTTAATGATTATTATCGGTAAAGGCGTTCAGCACTTTAAGAAAGAGCAAAAGCTTAAATGGCGTGAAATTAAGGAGCGCTTAGGCAATAAATCGCTTGCTCACACCCAAAACCTTGGCCAGAAAACTAGTGGGCATACTGCTTTAATTACAAAGCTAGCAGCTGCTTTTGGTGTGTCAGAAGTTGAATTCGTCATTGCCTGCATTAAGGAGGAAGAATAATGCCAACACGCCAACAAACACAAGACGCATATAGAGAAGGCCGTCTAGCACGCAAAGATGGTGATTCTAAGCAAAATTGCCCGTTCGGTGAGTCAGAATTAAATCTTAAACACTGGTGGTTAGGTGGTTGGAACGATAAGGACATGGAGCTTCAATAATGAGCATCAACAACATAGCGCGACATCACGCGAATAGAATTAGCGGCCAGAACAGTATTGCAACGGCTTGCCTTGCTAGACTTGATATGAATCGAGAGCTTGAAGTTGCGCCTGGTTACAGCATCCGAAAGTCAAAGCGCACCTATCTGAGTTTTGAATACCGGGATATTATCGGCAACCCATGCAAGCGAAAAGAACTAGCCGAGCTGTACGGAATGTCTGAAAAATTCGTATCTAATGCGTACAAGCGTAATAATGGCGACTTCTTAGCGGCCAATATTGAAATGATGATGCGCCTGAGTGTGAGCAAATGAACGGCCTATTACTAACTCTAACCATAATAACCCTGACTAACCTAGTGCTTGGACTGGGTTACTCTGCCTATATCTGGTTTATTCGCAGATCAAGGGTTAAACATCCTAAGCCATGCCAGCATAAAACCACAATGAAGCTAAGCAGTATTAACAAGCAGCTTTGCTATAACTGCAATGAAGCTATTGATTGGAACCTAAAACCTAATCAAGCGCCTCTGGTGAGCTCTAACAGGGATAAGCGGAAGTAAGAAAGCGCCCCGTCAATTTGAGCTTATATCAGAGGCTTCGGGGCTTATTTTAAATGCTTGGCCGAATATCCATTTTAAATACCTGGTCGCCTGTCTAGTGGAAAATCTTCTTCGTTCATACTAAAAAATCCTCTTCCTGATATTTCATATCTCACCTTACTAGTGTGTGCCGTTAATCGAACCATTAGGAAATTCCGAATAGTTGCCCGCTATCGAAATGGTAGCGGTCTTTTAAAGCCAGCAGACCTAAGCCCCTTTTATCTGCCATTACTCACTACATCTCGAAGCTAGAGCGCCGCTTTAGGGTGCAGCTGTCGGGTAATGCCGAAGCACGTCTTATTGTATCACTATTGTTTTATTTTGGTTTATTTTGTATTTTCATCTAAAAAGGCTTGATAATGGATGAATAACTGATATTATCATTATGCAAACTAACAAAGAGGGTAAGAAAATGTTTAAGATTATGGTTAAGGAATACGGTTCTTGGGTTAATTTTACCAAGTCTAATGAAGATAAAGAGCTAGTTATTTTTGAAACTAGAGAAGATGCGGAAAAGGTAAAGCGCCAGCGTGTTGGAATGTTCGGCCCAAACTATAAAATTGTAGAGGTTAAATAATGACCCCATCAAAAAAAGCTAAAGCTTGCGGGTTGAAAGACCTGCAAGAAATGGCGGCGCTGGCGAATAAGTCAGTGAACACGCTAAAGACCTGGTTTAAAACCAACCCAGAATTATTCGATGTAGTCCTATCGGGCTGTGTCGTTAAAAAGACTAGCGAGACTCTAACCCACTCGCACGTTAAGTATAAGGAGATTGAAGGATGAATATATTAAGTTTATTTGATGGCATGTCGTGCGGCAGAATTGCAGCCGAGCGAGCAGGTTTTGAAGTAGAGAATTACTACGCTAGTGAGTTGGACAAGTACGCTATCAAGGTAACTCAAGCGAACTGGCCTGAGACTATTCAGCTAGGCGATGTTACAAAGTGGCGCGAATGGGATATTGATTGGTCTAGTATTGATTTACTTATTGGCGGATCACCTTGCCAGGGATTTAGTTTTGCGGGTGGTCAATTGGCCTTTGACGACCCTAGAAGCGCCTTGTTTTTTGTTTATCGTGACATATTGAATCACATTAAAAGCGTAAACCCTGAAGTCAAATTCATGCTTGAAAACGTCAGGATGAAGAAAGAATACCTTGACGTTATCTCTGATCAACTAAGCGTTCAGCCCTTATTAATTAACTCGGCATTAGTCAGCGCACATAGTCGCCCTCGTTATTATTGGGCTAACTGGGATTTTGAAGCCCCTGAAGATAAGGGTCTTGCAATATCTGATATAAAGCAATCTGATGCCGATGACAAATACTACTTGTCAGAAAAACTGCTGGCTGGCTTTGCTAGAAAAAGAGAGCGCAGAAAGCATATGAACTCAGGTTTCGATAAGTTAAATGTAAGGTCTGATACTGATAAAGTTAGCTGCCTAACTGCAAGATATTTCAAGATGTCAATGTCTGACCCATACTTAGACCAGGAAGGAGTTAGAAAGCTAACACCAATCGAATGCGAGCGAGCACAAACGGTTCCAGATGGGTACACGGACAAGGGAGTCAGTAATACCCAGCGCTATAAGATGCTTGGCAACGGCTGGACGGTTGACGTAATCGCCCACATATTCAACTCACTACAAAGTAAAAAGGATTTATAAATGAAAAATGAATACAAAGTAACGACAAAATACAATAAGGGCTTGATACTGCAAGAAACCAGCTTTCCAGGACAAGATGATATTAGAGATATATCAACTAATATCATAAAGCTACAAGAGGGTGGTGTTAGAGAGGCTTTAATTAAACTTGGCTGGACTCCTCCAGAATCCCTAGCAGACATAAGGGCTGAGGCTGTGAATAGCGTCATGAAAAACTGCAATATTGTACCGCAGTTTGGTAGTGAAATTATGGGAACAGTTTCAGTTATTGAAATAGTTGAATACGCAAACCGTATCAAGGAGGGTTAGGGATGATTGAGGCGCACCCGCTACATAAGCAGAAATTAGTTTTTGCATGGCTTCCTGTCAAGCGCTGGATTATCAAGGATGGATACGCGTCAACTAGAGGTCGCTACTGGCTCAGATATGTCGTAGTGGTTCAGGCCGGACTTCTTAATGAGTGGACTGCTTACGCTAGATATAATGATGCCTAACCCAATCAGTAACCCTACTTACAACTAGCCTCTTTATTGAGGCTTTTTATTAACCCTTGCATGAAGTGTAAAACTTGCACCTCTTACCTATGAGTGTTAAAATTGGCACTTCTTATTTAGGAGTAATGAAATGAACGGTTTAATTAATATGAATAACGGCAATCCTACTGTGTCATCAAAAGACATTGCAGATAAATTTAACAAGGTCCATAGGACCGTACTTCGGGCAATTCAAAAGCTTGATTGTAGTGATGAATTTAGAGAGCACAATTTTGTGCCGTCCTCTTATTTGTCGGACCAGAACAAAAAGTTGCCTTGCTTCAATATGACGCGTGATGGTTTTACTTTTCTTTGCATGGGCTTTACTGGTCCTGAATCAGCAAAATGGAAGGAAAGCTACATTGCAGCATTTAACGCAATGGAGAAGGTCCTGAGTGAAGCACCCGCCACAATGATGAGCCTAAACTCTATCGTAGCGGCTATTGAGCACAGCAAAGACGCGGCAAGCATTCACGGCCGAGAGCTGGCCAAGTACAAGGTAGTTAAGAAAGAGCAGGAAGAAGAATTTAAAATAGCATTGGACCAAGCACAATTAGCACTAGGCTTTCAGGGGTAGTTTATGAAATGGTTTAAACACGATACAGATGCAAGCATGGACGCAAAGCTGCAAGAGGTAATGCTTGACTACGGATTAGAAGGTTATGGCCTTTACTGGTATTGCATAGAACTTATTGCTGGAAAGGTTGATGCTGAAAACCTTACGTTCAGCCTTGAGCATGACGCTAGGATCATTGCTCGTAACACTGGAAGCACTGCGCAAAAAGTCACTGAGATGATGACTCGTTTTGTTGATCTAGGATTGTTTCAAAATAATGACGGCCTAATAACTTGCTTACGACTAGCAAAAAGACTAAATAAATCAATGACTTCCAACCCTGAAATGAGAAAGGCTATTGAGGCGATGAATAAAAATCATGACTCAATCATGACTCAATCAGGATTAATCATGCAAGAAGAGAATAGAACAGAAGAGAATAGAACAGATAAAGAAGAGGTTGCACCTCAAAAGAAGTTAACCAAGGCTGAGTTATTAGCAAAGAAGGTCCGTGATAATTCAGAAGCATACCCAGCATTGAATTGCATTGATGATGAACTATTACTTGAATGGTCCAAGCTTAGGACCAAGAAAGGAGCAAGCAATTCTGATAGAGCATTGAACAGAATTGAATCAACACTTGAAACATTACAGACCACTGGCAATACTGCGCCTGATTACGCTATTAGCAAACAATGTGATGCAGGATGGACCACTATCGAAGTTGATTATTTTGTTAAATCATCTGGTCCAACTAGCAACCGACTAGCAGCACCACAAGAAACAATCCAGCAAACAGCTCAGAGGTCATTCTAATGAACAATGAAGAGTTAGCCGACATATTGATTAACAGCTTTTGCGGTATCTGGTTAAGCTTGCGAGCCACAACAACCGCAGAAGATCTGCAAATGTACAAAGTACAGCTTATGAAGGGATTGGTTAGCAATAATCTAAACACGCCAGAGGCAATGGCAAGAGGCGTTGACTGTGCAAGAACTACCGGCGGTCAATATCCACCATCAGTTCCTGAGTTTATTAAGATGTGTAAAACATCGACCAAGCGACCTGAGCACAAGTTATTGGTTTGTGAGAACAAAGAGCCAGCGACAGAAGAAGAACGCGAACAAGCACACAAGATTCTAAAAGATTTAAGAGATTCACTATGATTACCAACGAAGCAGAACGTCAAGTTATCGGGGCACTATTAGATTCACCTGAGCTAATTACCAAAGTTCAAGGTATTTTATCGGATGACGATTTTCTAACACCACCGGCAAAGACGGTTTTCCAGGCTGTAAAGAAACTAGGCTCAGAAACTGATGTTTTCACTATTTCAGAAAAGACAGGAATTGATGTAAATCAACTATCAGAAATTAGCTTTGATTGTGTCAGTCCTGGCAATGCACCAGCCTATGCCAAGGTGCTAAAACAAGAATCAAACAAAGTTAAACTAATACAGCTTGCAAATGACATTCAGGAGGCTGTAAGCAATGGCTCTGAGCTTAAAGACGTTGTAAGTGATACTAGCGCTAGGCTTTCAGACTTAAATCGCTCTCACGGACGTAAAACACAATTCATTCTTGGCAGTGCTGTTAAGAATTTACTTGATGATGTAGACGAAAGAGCAAACGGGAAAGGCATGGTTTACGATACTGGCATTCAGGAATTGAATGAAAAGATGCCTTTTGAGGGAGGGAAGCTATATCTGCTAGGTGGTCAAAGCGGAATGGGAAAGACGACCGTCGCTCAAAAATTCATGGAGGTGCAAGCTAAAACAAAAGTTCCAGTCTACTTCTCATCTATCGAAATGAAATCAACGGAAGTGGCTAAGCGAATGATTCAAAGCGCTGGATCTGTTCCAGGTAAGCTATTCAAGCGGCCAGATAAAGAGTTAGGAAATTATACATCTGAACTTTCCGCCGGCGTTAGCGCTATTATGGATCACAATATTTTGATTGATGAGGACTCTAGCGTAGGTGTGCAAGATATTATTCTAAGGGCTAGAGCGTGGCTTAATCAGCAGGAAGTCTATCAAGACGAGCAAAGAGGCGTTCTGTTCGTTGATTACGTTCAGCTTATGAACTACGACAGAAGCCGCGAAGTTCAAGAGCTAGCATTGATCACCAAGGCGTTAAAAGGCTTTGCCAAGGAAATGAATATTCCAGTAGTGGCTCTTGTTCAACTAAATCGAGACTATCTAAAGCGACCAGCAGCAGAGCGCAGACCTATTGTAAAAGACATTAAAGGTTCAGGCGGAATGGAAGCGGATTCCGACGGCATTATCTTATGCCACCGTGAAGAATACTACGATGAAGATACGCCAGACAAAGGCATTCTAGAGCTAATTATTGGCAAGTCACGCGATGGCGAGACAGGCACAGTCAGAACGCTTGGTAAAATGCATTATTTCCGCATTGAGGATATTAAGCAAGAATACAACTTTCAAAACTAACTAACTTTATATCTAAAACGTGTTGACCTTTCGGTTTATTGGCGTATAGTTAAATCGAAAGGTTAATTAATAAAGAGGTGAGATTGTGAAAACAGAAGAACTAAAAAGCCAGCTTAAATGGGCTATTGATCACATTGAGAATATTACTCAGGCAATTGAACTGGGTGTGAATGAGAAAGGACAGGAGGCTATTTTTGGATTAATTGCTAAGCCTGCTTTGTTTGATGTGGATGAAGCTAAGGAACTATTAAAGGAGCAGAATAATGACAAGTAATAAGGATATGCCAGTAACCTTTAGGTGCTTGGTTGGCGAGGGCGACTCTATTGCATTAGAAAACGAAGTTCACAACGGTAATGATTGCGTTGTATTTACAATATACGAATGCGACAGTAGCTCAGTTTACTTATCAAAAGAAGATGCGAGCAATCTAGCCAAATCCCTACTAGCCCTACTAGCCCAACTAGAGGAGAAGGGCGATGCTTGATATATTTAAAAGTAAGCGAACAAAGGCTCTAGAGGCGAAAGAGCGAGAGTTATTTATTCTTAAGCTTAAGATAGATGAAGTTAAGAACTGGTGCGCAGCAGATTCTCCAGATATCGGTTTTTGCATGATCTACCTTCAGTCTGTAAATAAAAGACCAGAATCAATAGATGAATTCAGGAAGAAGCTCAGAAGTGGGCTTTTTACCTTTGAAGGTTTTAAATTATCGCAAAAAATGGCCAATAAATTTAAGGAGAAAGATTATGAGTGAAGATAAAATAGAGCTAACAGAAGAAATGGTTAACACCCTAGAGAATCCGCCAAAGGCTAATGATGCTTTTAAGGCAGCGGCTAAGAAGTACAAGGGTGAAGATATTAAAAAGGCGGATACTACTTTATGGCTTGATAATAACGGATACAGAACCCTTGATAATTTTTCCAAGAAGGAACTGGCATACTATCACTCCTCCGATGTTAAAACTTTAAAGGGGGTTGTTGATGGCCTAACCCAGCAAGTAGCAGAGCTTAGGGCTGCTTTGCAGTCAGTAAAGCTTCATCAAGAGAAGATCACACCGAGCGGATTTGAGTTTTCGAGCGTTTGGCAGGTGGCTAATAAAGCACTTGAGGAAAAACAATAGTCTATTGTTAGCAGATAGTCATTGTGTATAATGAATGAATCGGTTGTAGGAGACTGATAGAAATTATGCGGCATCACTGGGTGGCTTCCCTCTTTGGCCTCTCCTACCCCAGTGTGTTAGTCCGCTCCAAATTAAAGAGCGTATCTAATGAAACTAATGCAATCCAATGTAAAAACAATGAGCCTAAAAATAAATAAGGGGAAATAAGCAATGGAATACAAAAGAGACCTACTTACTTCTGAAGAAATGAATCGCTTTCTAGATAAGGTTAAAAATGAATCCCTTCATGAAAGGCTGTTAGAAGTTGACGAGAATGCTCCATGGCTAATGAATATGGGGATAGCATTGTCTGTAATGATTAAAGGTATGAACACTTACGACAAGGGCGCGGATTCAATTTCAAATGATTTGTCCGAATCTGGTTGGCACTTGGTAAATTCTGCCATTAATTTAATTGATATGTCTGTAGTCGATACGTCAAGTTCGTCCCTTATTTTATATTCTGGTCTTGCGTCAATAAGGATGAAGGGGAGGGAAAAAACCATAGGAACTTCTGAAAAAGATTATCATGATGAACTATGCACTTCGTTTGGCAAATATCTCCCTGATTTAACATTTATTGACCGAGAAGTTCAGATAGATGTTGATGATAGGGATAGATTAGATATCTTAGCGGAATCAAAAGATGGCCGCCCTGTTATTATAGAGTTAAAACTCGGAAAGAAAAGCGCTCATAAGCAGCTTAGAAGCTATGCGGTTGGTTTTGAAAACCCTATATTAATAAACATATCTGAAGAGCTTCCGCCGAACAGAAGGAGTGATATTAATTACATGACATTCAAGGGAATAGGTATTGATTTTGATGAAAATAATTCTAAGCAGTTAATTAGTGAAGGGGTTGTGTGATGGAGTTTAAGTTTAGAGCTTGGGAAATATCGTCCAAATTCATGGTTTATGATTTTGAGATAAAAGACTGCTTTCAATCGGTGCTGACTGGTGAAAATGAATACTCTTATGATTACAGAATAATGCAATTCACCGGCTTAAAGGACAAGAACGGCGTTGAATTATACGCTGGCGATGTGGTTAGACTTGCTGGCTATGGTGATTATATTTGCGAATTCCCGTTTATTGAGCTTTACGAAGCCGCTGGAGAAAGCGATATAGGCGCAATAATTGGTAATATTTATGAAAACCCTGAATTATTGGCGTAATTTAACACTACCAAAACATATTAAGGCTATATAGTATAAACACACCAACCAAGAGGAAGTAGCATGGAACAGTTTTTAATAGGTTTGTTTTACGGCGCTAATGGCTATGACCTATTGTTCTGGTCTGTTGTTATCTTAGGTCTTGGGTTTAGTTTAATTAATGAAAGAGGTCTTAGAAAATGAGTGAGTTTATTTATATTTACATGTATACATCTTTACAGAATGCAGAGGGCTTTTTGTGGTTTATTTATTCAGCCGGATTGCTTTCTGTTGGCATGGGATACTTGGCTTCTGCAATGAGTGCAGACTTGGAGTACTCTGGAACAGCTAAGAGAGATTCTCATGCTCGACTTAGCTGCAAGATAAAATCCATGGTAAAAAATAAGATTATTGTGATTCCATTTGTATTCCTGTGCATCCTAACGGTATTTCTTCCCTCAAAGGATGATGTTAAAACCATTATAGCGGGCGGAATTGCGTGGAAAGCTGGTCAAAATGTATCTGAGGTTGACGGAATTAGCGAGCTTCCAGAGAATATTGTTAATGCTATGAACTCTTTTCTTATTGGTATTGAAGAAGGCAGTAAGAAGGAATAACACCCACCATAGCAGGAGGTGATAACAGGCGGTATAAAGCATGATGCTCCGCTCCGCCCTAGCTGTCGTGAGACATGAAGGGGTTTTAAAGTGTTTATTTGTGTGGTGATTGGTGCTCGGTGCAGTACCGGTTCGATTCCGACTTAGTGATTGGTTCAAATAAGACTTATGGTTGTAGGTTCGATTCCTACCGCCAGTCACCACAACCTATAAGTATTTAACAAAGAGGGTTTAATTATGTGTTATATGGAAAGCAAGATACAGGAAATGTACGAACATGGCGACGCTATGGAAAAACACCTATCCGAACTAATGATGAAATTCGAGGATTGGTTTCTTTCAATTCCAGATGTTGACGAGACGTTGATTGAAAAGAAGTTTAATTATTTCCATTATGAGAATTCAACAGTGGAGCAGCTATGGATTGAGTTTAAAGAAAAGAACGATAATTAAAGAGGGTTAAATATGGCAAAGAAGAAACGTAAACAGTATGTCGCGCACGTACAAAAGGCTCGAAGTGCTAAGGCGGCATTAAGAGACTTAGGCATTGGCTTTGTTGCCAGTGGCGATGGCTTAGAATTAATCAATGTTAGTAAGAATCGCATTGAGGTTTGCGGGCCAAGTATTGATGCGGCTATGAGTAAGATTCGCTATAAGTGGCAAATCTATATCGCTGCAATGGGCCGAAGCAAGTTAGGGCAGGCGTATATCAATAGTGAAGTTGTTGGCGTGCCTTGCGAGTATTTCAAGCACGAACTTAGTTCAACGGTATCAAAGCTGCATGATGACTTATCAAAGCTTATACCTACTGATCAATTGTCTAACCTAGGCTGGATAGCTTTACCGGTGGCGCGAGAGATTAGCGAAAAAGAGCTAGGTGCTTTATTTGAAATGTTGGGATGCTGGGAAAATCCAGCGCCTTGGCAAGATGAGTTATTGAAAGAGGGTTAGGGTATGAGTGAATGGATTAGTGTTGATGATAAATTACCGCCATATGGTGATCCTGTTATTATTTTTGGTAGTGGCGTTGTTCAGAATGTTACCTATATGCTAGATGGTTGGGACGATACACCAGATTGGTTTGAGCCGTTTCATTTTGATCATGGTGATGACAATAAAGTTAGGTGGGATAAGATAACGCACTGGATGCCACTACCTGAGCCGCCTAAGTAATGGCTGAGCAATTCACAATAAACAGCGCTAGCAGCCGTATGGCGTTTAATAAGTGGGTTGATGACTTACAGCGAGAGCATGGCTATATAACATTCTCAGCGCCTCGTATTGGGGCTGATAGGTCGCTTGATCAGAATGCTTTGTTTCACGTATGGCTTACTGAGTACGTTGCCTTCAGTCTAAAGATTCACAAGAAGGAAGTTAGCGAAGGCTTACTTCAAGGCATGAAAGACCTAGTTAAGCAGAGATTCACTGCCAGATTCCCTGACTCATTTAGGTGGATGGTGTATGAGG
>Ga0316205_10001826_pt1 | contig 24497 bp, 18 predicted proteins | sample 3monthpyrite_MG_FD_204941 | JGI IMG/M metagenome (GOLD analysis project Ga0316205, IMG submission 204941) | Microbial mat bacterial communities from mineral coupon in-situ incubated in ocean water Damariscotta River, Maine, United States -... | ecosystem: Environmental > Aquatic > Marine >... | reverse complement strand
AGGTCGGCACGCCTTCGAACATCAGCGTTGTGGCGCCATTGGCCAGCGGGCCATAGACGATATAGCTGTGACCGGTGACCCAGCCGACATCGGCGGTGCACCAGTAGATGTCGCCGTCATGATAGTCGAACGTGATCTCATGGGTCATCGACGCATAGACCAGATACCCGCCGGTGGTGTGCACGACGCCTTTCGGCTGGCCGGTCGAACCCGAGGTATACAGGATGAACAGCGGATCTTCGGCGTTCATTTCCTCGGGCGCGCAGTCAGCCGATACCTTCGCGGCCTCTTCATGCCACCAGAAGTCCACACCGTTGCGCCAGGCGATCTGTCCGCCGGTGCGCTTGACGACCAGGCATTTCACGTCGCGCGTGTCATGCAGCAGCGCCTGGTTGACATTGTCCTTCAGCTTGGTTGCGCGGCCGCCGCGCGGGGCGTGATCGGCGGTGACGACCAGCTTGGCGTCACACCCATTGACCCGCGCGCCCAGCGCGTCGGGGCTGAACCCGGCGAACACGATGGAATGGATGGCACCGATCCGCGCGCAGGCCAGCATCGCATAGGCGGCTTCGGGGATCATCGGCAGATACAGGACAACCCGGTCGCCCTTGCCGACGCCCAGGTTCCTGAACACGTTGGCCATCTTGCTGACCTGTGCGTGCAATTCGTTGTAGGTGATGTGTTGCGCGGCCTCATCAGGGCTGTCGGGCTCCCAAATGATCGCCGTCTGATCGCCCCGGGTCGCCAGATGACGGTCGATGCAGTTGGCCGAGACGTTCAGCGTGCCGTCCTCGAACCAGTTGATGTCGACATTGCCGAAATCAAAGCTCACATTTTTGACTTTGGTAAAGGGCTTGATCCAGTCGATCCTTCGGCCATGCTCGGCCCAGAACGCATCGGGGTCAGTGACGGATGCCGCATACATCGCATCATATTTCGCAGCGTCGACATGCGCCTTGGCTATGAAATCCGCCGAAGGGGCGTGGGTCCCCGTTTGAGCCTGATCAGACATGAATGCTCCTCAATTTTGCTGCGCCCGGCACCGCGATACCGTCATCGCGCGCCCTGGCAGTCCTCCATCCGGGCGCATCATACCTTATCGGTCAATTTTTGTGTAACTCTTTTTTACCAAACGAAATTTCTGTAAAGACTTTCACTGAGGCGCTGGCGAATTTGTAAATCCGCGGGTTGGCCGCCAAAATTCCGCCATGTTTTTCAGCCCACTGCCTGTCACGCAATCGTCAACGCCGGCAAACTGTTTGCGCAACCGGTTTTCGACGGATCCAGGGGCGGTTTCGGCCGTGGGTCTCATCGATCGGAATCAGCATGACCCCACGTCAGGAATCGAGCCGCGTTCTGGCCGCTGCGCCCCGGTGTGATTCGCGCCAAAGGTGAATCATTCTTATGGCGCCGCAACAAACAAAGGGGCAGCGCGTTTCCGCACTGCCCCAAAATTCTATCTTGCCGGTCGCGGGACTGCCGCACCCGTCTTTCTATAGCGGGTTGTCAACCCGAACCGTGACCACCGCGCGCCCGCGCGTCGCACTCGGCCAGGTCAGCCGCACCTCGTTCGAACTGGCGCCCTGCTGTGTGTTCACATAGGGCATGCCGGTGCGGATCTCGGCGCCCGGCCCGTTGGCCTGCCCTTCCATCACCAGGCTGCTGACGGTGCGCGCCCATCCATCGAACGGCAGCTTGCCGCCCGTTGTGATCGCCCAGCTGGTGGTCGCCGTGTTCTGGTCATGGCGCAGCACCATCGGGCTTTCAGTCTGGATGCTGATGCCGTTATAGGTGTTGTTCTCCCAAGAGACATTGCGAAACCGCGAATAGTCCAGATCGGCAAATGTGGTGTCTACCGCCTCTGCTCGCTGCGGCGCGGCATTGACGGTGCGCAACGTATTGCCGGTGAAGACCAGCCCGGACAGGAAATGTCCCGGCCCCATTGGCTTGACGACAAAGAACCGGAAGCTGCTGATGACGTTCGACACCAGGAATACGTTGTTCGTCACGCTCAGCCCGCCGAAGCTGTATTCATTGCTCCAGGACGGGTTTGCGTCATGCTCGTTGGCCAGTTCGATGAAGCAGTTGTCGACATAGTTGTTGCTGATCGACGACACGCAATTGGGATAGGTCAGCGTGATGCCGGGCTGGCGCACGGCGTTCTGTTCGTTGTCCCCGGCGTAGAAATGGTTGCCCGTGATCACATGATAGCTGCCGCTGAGCACGGCGAATTGCGCGAAGCGGATGACCGTGTTGTTGCGCAGCTTGGTGTCGTTTGAATTGGCGTTCAGCGCGATCGACACGCGGTCCTGCGCACGCGATGGCATTTCGTTCGACATGAACAGGTTGTTGTCCAGCAGCATTCCCTGGCAACCATAGCCGATGGACGTGATCCCCTTGTTCAACGGCCGGTTGACGGTGCAGTCGCGCATGGTGAAGATCTGGCCCTGGGTTGACAGGTTCAGCGCGCTGCACACCCCGCGGCACTGAAATTCCACCCCGTCGATCTCGAACCGGTCCAGCGTGCCAAAGCCGGACATGTCCAGGATATACTGATAACGCGCAAAGGTGAAAACCTGCGTGCCCTGCGCCCCGTAAAGCTGCTGGCTCAGGGTGACGGTCTGGGCTGACACGTTGGTCGCGCGCACATAGACTTCGCGCCCGACCCCGGTGCCCGTGACCCGCGCGCCGACCGGAATGTTCGCCACGTTGGTGACGCCGGTCAGTGTGGTGGGTTGCGCCGTTGAGTAGGTCGCCTGCGAGGTCACGGTCACGGTGTCCCAGGCCGGCCCGGCGTTGGCTTCGATCAGGCCGTTTTTCAACACCCGGCGGATCGAAAACAGGGTCAGGCCGGTGGTTGCGGCCAGATCGATCGGCGCATCCAGCAAGATCCGGCGCCCGCCCAGATCAAACGTGTCATGGTCGGTGTAGTGAAACAGCGCCTGCAAGCCCTTGCGCAACCCCAGCCCTTCGGAGTTGAAGGCCGCCGCATAGGTCGGAAAATCGAAGTTGCGCGACAATTGCAGACGCGCTGCATCCGGCATCGCCAGCCAGCCCTGAAAACGCACAGGCGTTTCGATCGTCAGCGTGCTGCCGATGAAATAGACACCCGACGACACCAGAACCGAACGCCCGCTGGCCAGCGCGTCCGCCGCCGCCGCGGTAAAGGCCGCGAAATCATCGGCCACGCCGTTGCCGACCGCGCCATAGTCGCGCACATCCACCCAATCCATCATGTCGCGCAGCCAGAAGCTGGTCACGTCCTCGATGATAACGTCGTCGATGCGCACCACGCCGCCGGTCGGCCCTGTCAGATCAAGGCCCAGATGCCCATAGGCCACGCCCGACCAGTTCAGATCGACGCCGCCCTTGTTGCTGGTGGCGATGATCGCGCTGACCTCGACAACTTCGCCATAGGTCGTCAACGCGACCTGCGGCGCATTCAGCGTGACACCCGCCACCGCGCCGCCACTGGTATTCGCCGCATAGCCCGCAATCCGCACATTCGGCAGCGCGCCGCTGACCGCCTTCACCCGCACCCGCACGCGCAAATAGAGACCGGGCTGGATCGGCGTTTGCCCCTTCCAGCGCAGGATTTGCGTGCCCGAGGTCTTGAGCAGCTCCAGGCAACCGTCGAAATCGGGGTCCGAAGGCACGAAGGCCGCGTTGGCCGCCCCGTCATAACTGGGCGAGCCGGGCGTGCCATTGCCGCTGGACCACACGGTCAGCCCATCCGCGAAGGGTGGCGGCATCAGAATAAGCCCGTCGGTCACTGCCTTGTTCATCTCAGACCCCTGTCTTGAATACCAATGAAGGCGCGGGGCACCGCCCTGGGTGTCCGCTTGGGGTCAGAGGTATCAATCAGGGTTTAACCCGGCTTGAGGTGGGCGCGCGTTGCACCCTTCGGCGGCCACACACCGCCCACCTTCTTGTCGGACCGGCAGGCAAGCCGCTTTCCCGGTCCGACGGGTTTTCAGCGACAGCGCGACCGCGCGTCTCTCCGACACGGCACCGTGTCAGGTCGCCAGATCGCCGCGCAGCCCCTCTTCGATCAGCGCCACACTCTCGTCGATGCCATAGAGCGCGATGAACCCGCCAAACCGTGGCCCCTGCGAGGCCCCCAGAAGCACCTCGTAAAGGGCCGAGAACCAGTCGCGCAGCGGATCGAACCCGTGCGTCTTGCCGATGGCAAAGACGATGCTTTGCAGGAATTCATCATCCTGCCAGTTGACCGCCGGAAGCGGCATGTCCTTGCCCTCTTGCGCATTCTTGCGGGCGATCACGTCCAACGCCTTGTCCGCATCGCGCAGGCAGGCGACCAGTTCCTCCATCGCCGCGCGCTCGCGATCCGTGGGCAGGCGGAACCGGCGGGTCGGCTTCACGAAATCGCGGAAATAGCGCACCGCAAACCCGGCGGCCTGATCCAGTTGCGGGTTATTCTGCGGGCTGGCGTCGGGGGCATAGCGGTTGATGAACCCCCACAACCCCGCTGCGTCCGATGCCCCTGAAACCGAGGCCAGGTTCAAAAGCATCGAGAACGGCACAACCATGTCCGAGACCGGCGGTGTCCCGCCGTGGATATGCCAGACCGGATTGGCCAGTTTCTGGGCCATATCCTGACCCGGATAGGCGCGCAGTTGCTGATGATACTCATCCACCGCCTTGGGGATCACGTCGAAATGCATCCGCTTGGCGGTCTTGGGCTTGAGGAACATGAAATACGACAGGCTTTCGGTGCTGGCATAGGTCAGCCATTCGTCGATCGTCAGCCCGTTGCCCTTCGACTTCGAGATCTTCTCGCCATTCTCATCCAGGAACAATTCATAGGTGAAATGCTCGGGCTTGCGCCCGCCCAGAATTTCACAAATGCGATCATAGATCGGCGTATTGGTGCTGTGATCCTTTCCATACATCTCAAAATCGACATCCAGCGCAGCCCAGCGGGCGCCAAAGTCGGGCTTCCATTGCAGCTTCACTTGCCCGCCGGTGACCGGCAACGTCCACTCACGTCCGTCCTCATCGTCAAAAGTGATCGTGCCATCCCTGGCGTTCACCTCTTTCATCGGCACATACAGCACACGGCCGGTTTCCGGGTGGATCGGCAGGAAACAGGAATAGCTTTGCTGACGCTCCTCGCGCAGGCTTTTGAGCATCACGGCCATGATGGCGTCATACCGCTCGCAGGCGCGCAGCAACACCTCATCAAAACGGCCGTCCTTGTAAAATTCGGTGGCGCTGATGAACTCATACTCGAACCCGAACGTGTCCAGAAACCGGCGCAGCATGGCGTTGTTGTGGTGACCGAAGCTCTCATGCTCGCCAAACGGATCGGGCACAGAGGTCAGCGGACGCTGCAAATTCTCGCGCAGCATCTGCGGGTTCGGAACATTGTCAGGAACCTTGCGCATCCCGTCCATGTCATCCGAAAAGCAGATCAGGCGCGTTGGGATGTCGCTAATCTCCTGAAACGCGCGGCGGATCATCGACGTGCGCGCGACCTCGCCAAAAGTGCCAATATGCGGCAGGCCGGAGGGACCATAGCCGGTTTCGAACAGAACATGACCCTTTTCCGGCGCCGCCTTTTCATAGCGTTTGAGAAGCCGGCGCGCCTCTTCAAAGGGCCAGGCCTTGGAGGTCATCGCAGCATCACGCGAAACGGTCATGTCGTGCTCTTTCTTGAGGGTCGGGCAACCGCCCAACCGGTTTAACCCTGGCTTCCTATTGCCCGACCCGGTTCCAGTCAATATTCTGCACCTGCAACAAGGTTAGGAATCCCCATGCAAGACGCCCCCGCATCGCTGTCGCCGCAAGACAGTCTCGTCGCGCTGATGATCACGGTGTCCGCCGCCGATAGCGCGATCCGCACGGTGGAGCTTCTGGCCATCGAACAGGTCGTCAATCAACTGCCGGTTTTTGCCGGGTTCGATACCGACCGCATCAAGGTGATTTCCCAGACCGTGTTTGACCTGCTGGAAGAGGAAGACGGGCTTGATGCGCTGTTCGGCCTGATCCGCGACGCCCTGCCCGAGCGGCTGATCGAAACCGCCTACGCGCTGGCCTGTGATGTCGCGGCTTCGGACGGCGAATTGCGGCAGAGCGAATTGCGCATGCTCGAAGAGGTCCGCTACGAATTGAATATCGACCGTCTACACGCCGCCGCCATCGAACGCGGCGCCCGCGCGCGGTTCATGCATTTGTAACCCCGCCTGCCGGGGCACGGGGAACAGGGCGTTCGAACGCCCTGAGGCGCCCCTTGCCCGGCCACTCGATTGCACTTGCCTGCGGTCTCGCCGGGCCGCGCCCTGGTGAAGCCCCAAAACGCGCCCCAAACCCGCAGGGCGCGGGTTTGACGGCGCGGCGCAAGGCGGTTCGAACCGCCTTTTCGGTCCCCCAGACAGCCGTCAGTCGTTTTCCGCCGCCAGGATCCGGGCCTGCGCGACCCAGTTGTCGCGCGTGACCCGGCCCTTGAAGCTCTCCAGATTGGCGTCAACCCAGGCGATTTCGGCCGCGTTCCAGTTGGCAATCTGATCGAAGTGCCAAAAACCAAGCCTGTTGCACAAGGCCTCCAGCTTCGGTCCGATCCCCTTGATCCGCTTGAGGTCATCGGCTTGCCCGTCACGGGGCGCATCCAGCGTCGCCGGCTTGCTGCCTGCTGCATCCTCCTCCTCGGTATTTGCCGCTCGCGCTGGTTCGGGCGCAGATTCGGCTGGCGACGCCTCCGGCGAGACCGCCGCCCGGCGTGGCGATGAGGCCCTGATCGGCACGGCAGAGGCTGCACGCGCCACCGACAAATCGTCCTCCAACCGTGTCACCCGCTGCGCACAATCGCGTGCCCGCGTCTGACAGGCGTCGAGCTCCGCTCGCAGCCTCGCCGCCTCGCCGTCATCGGTGACAACACTGCGCCGCCCCCAGACCAGCCAGCCGATGAACAACCCCAGCAAAGCGGCCAGCGCGATCAGAATCCAGATTTCGCCCAGCAAAAATCCCCAGCCCTGGAACATGGTCAGTCCTCCCCTACCCTGGTTGCTCGATCCAGCGCACGGCCGTGCGCCGGTTGGCCATTCGGCCCTCGTCCGTGTCGTTGTCGGCGATCGGCTGCGTTGCACCGTAGCCCTGGGCACTCAGCGCGTCGCCCGGAACCCCCCGCGCGACCAGCGCCTCGCGAACGGCAACCGCGCGTGCACGGCTCAGCGCCAGATTGCCCTCGGCGCTGCCGGTGCTGTCGGTATGCCCGCCCAGTTCCGCGCGCAAACCGGTGCCGCGCAGGCAGGTGCCCAGAACGCTGGCCAGCGCGTTGACGACACCGCGCGCCCGCGCGTCCAGGCGTGCCGACCCGGTCACGAAGCCGATGCCACCGTCCGCCAGAACTGCATCCGCCCGTGCGGCGCAGACCTGCGGCGCGGGGTCGAAATCCATGACCGCAAGCCAGAACCCGCCGCGCAATTCCTCCGTGCGCCCCGATACGCGATTGACCCGGCGCGCGCCCTCCTCCAGGCCCGCCTCGACCAGACCAATTTCCAGCGACAGGACCGGCCCCGGCAGATCGGAAGCCAACGCGGCCTGCAGAAGGTCCGTATCCGAGCCGGCGCCAAATCCGGCGGTCACATCCAGTCCCGACGGCGTCACCCCGACATCCAGGGTTTCAAGCTCGGCCATCCAGGGCGCGAGCGCCGCCAATCCTGCCGGAACCGCGCCGTCTTCACCGGTCAGTGCCTGTCTGGCGCTGTCATCGTTCACCGTGGCAAGGCCCAGCGCCCGGGCCAGCATCGACGCATCGACGCCGCGCGGCAGCTTGCCCTCGACCCAGGCGCCATCGCTTGCGGTGTAATGCACCGCATAGGAAGGCGGGCTTGCGTCGTCGACATAGTCAAGACCCAGATCGGCCTGGTAGCCCGCCGGCAAACCATCCAACGTCGCGCGGACCTCCTCGCCCTCGGCGGGCGTCAGGGCGAGGCCCATCACCGACAGGCGCCGGCCGACAACGGACATTTGTCCGTTCTCCAGCATGCGCAGCGCTCTCAGCCCGGTCTGCGCCGCCAAAACCCAGTTGGCGTCGGGTGCGCCGGCGGACAGCGTCAGGTCGTCGGCCCCCAGCCCGGCCAGCGCGGCCTGTCCCGCACGGGTCGGAACATGGCCCGAGGCGCTCAGGCTGCCGTCCTGCCACCCAGCGTTCAGATCGAAGGGATCGGCGACCGGCAAAACCTGAAGCCGATCGACAATGATCCGGCGCCCGCGAATACCGTTGAAAGCGGCGATCAGCCGGTCACGCTCCTCCGGGCCATCGGCCAGGCCGGACACCGTGATGTCCCGCCCGTCAACCGTCGCCGCGACACCGTGCACAGACCCCGTAGCCACGACCTGTGCCTGAAACCCGAGCACGTCCTGCACGTAGGGGGCGAATTCGGCGCGCGCCAGCCAGCCGATACCGACCACGCCGATACCCAGAACCACGACTCCGACACCAAAACGCATGTCGCTCTCCCAATTCAAAACCTTTGTCTTGGGTAGCACAAATCAGGACAAAGGCAATCTTGCCCCCGCAAACCCCCGTTAGCGGCGCAGGGCCGTCATCCCTGCGCCAGCGTCCAGCGTTCGATCAGCTGTTGCTGCAAGGCCCGGGCGCGCCGGTTCCAGCCGCGCGCACCCGGTGGTCGTTCACGGCCCGCCTCTTGCGCAATGCGGCGGCGGGGCAGATCGGCACACATGATCGAAAAGACCACGGGGCGCCCCTGCGGCAGTTGCGCATATCCGGTCAGGGTCGAGACGAAATTCAGCGTGCCGGTCTTGGCCTTAGCCGTCACCGGGTGGTCACGGCGCGGCCGCCCCTCGGTGTCGCGCATCGGGTGATCGCGCAGAAGATCGGGCAGCTGCCCGCCGCGTCTTGCGCTCAGCATGAACCGCGCCATGGACAGCGCCGATACGCGCGAACCATCACCAAGCCCCGAATGATCGAGCAACTCGAATCCCTGCCCGCCATGCGCGTCCTGCACCCATGCGGCCATGCGCCCGGCCGAAGGGGCAAGCGCCCGCACCTCGTGCCCCTGCGCGATGGTGGCGCTCAGCGCCACCGCCTCGGCCGTCAGATTCGTGGAATACCGCAGCATGTCACGCACGATACTTTGCAAGGGGGCCGAAAAATGCTCGGCCAGCACCGCGCCGCGCGTGGTGGCATCGGTCAGTTGCGGTTCGGGCACGCGGCAGCCACGCGCCAGCAGCAGAGCGCGCAACACATCGCCCGTATAGAGGCCCGAGTGCCGAACCGGCAACCACCGCGAACCGGAGCGCTGCAAGGCACTGGCGGCCACCGTCCATCGTTCCCGGTTGCCGCGCACATCATGGGTATAGACCGGCAGGTCACGGGCTACGGCGCGCATGTCGATTACCGAAACCGGCGGAATTTCCTGTTCCGAACGCGCATCCATCGAAACGGTCGCCCGCCCGCCGCTGACCGCCCAGGAGAAATACACGCGGTTGAAATTCAGGTTCAGGCCCGACACCGACGGATTGTACCCCGCCTGCACCGGCTGCGAGGGATCGATCTGGTCGATCACCGGCAGCGCATTCTGGTCGATGACAAAACGTCCCTCGACCCGCCGCAGCCCCCGCTCGATCAACTCATCCGCCATGCGGGCCAGATCGGCGGTCTGCAAGACCGGATCGCCACCGCCCTTGAGCACCAGATCCCCGCGCAGCGTGCCCGCCTCAATCGCGCCACCAGGCGACAGAACACGCGTCACATGGCGAAAATTGGGACCCAGATGCTGCAACGCATACAGCGCGGTGATCGCCTTGATCGTCGATGCCGGGGGCAAGCCAAGATCGGCATTGTACGCCTCGATAACCTCGCCGGTCCCGGCATCCAGCGCCACCAGCGCGGTCTGCCCGCTCAGGCCCGAACCCGCCAGCAAATCCGACAGACTGCCCGCCGCGCGCGCCACGGGCGCGTCTTGCGCAAGGTCAGCGATAACCGGTCGAGCAACGGGAAAGCGCGAAGTGGCGGGCGGGCGCGCGACAGCCGGAACGGCGACGCTGGCGGCCAGACCCGCCAGCAGACTGCGACGGTTCAATACGGTCCTGTCCGTCACCATTTTCAACCCTTGACATCAACCAATACGTTGGACGCAAATCGACCGCCCGGCACGTATCTTACATGAAATTGGCCGGGTCCAAGGAATAATTTCCCCGCCACGCCAGGGCGGTCACGGGAATTCCCGAGCGGCCCGCAAGGCGCTGGAATTGTCCCCCCGCATCGGCATGTCCAGATACACCCAGGCCGGCGGCCGCATCCGGCCCAGTATCGCGGCAGAGGACGCCGGCACCCGCGCCGACCGGAATTGCCGCGCCGCGCGGGCGGTCAGCGCCGGCAGACGTTGCCCCGGTCGCGCCAGAACGGCGACCGGAACCTGCGCCAGAATATCTTGCCATCTGTCCCATTTGTGAAAACCGGCCAGATTGTCGGCCCCCATGATCCACACGAACCGCACTCGTGGATAGGCCCGGTGCAGCGCCTCCAGCGTATCCACCGTGGCCCGCGTGCCCAGCTGCGCTTCCAGATCGGTGATCCGCACACGCGGATGCCGCATCCGGCGCCGCGCGGCCTGGATGCGGTGCTCCAGCGGCGCCGGGGCGTGGGCCTTGATCGGATTGCCCGGGCTCACCAGCCACCACACGGCATCCAGGCGCAGCCGCCTCAACGCCTCTTTCGTCAGGTGCACATGACCCGGATGGGGCGGATCGAAGGATCCCCCCAAAAGGCCGATGACCTGCCCTGCCGTGGCCCAAGGCTTGCCCATATCGCCCCCAAAATTCCGAACGCGCACCTTGCCCAAGAATTTGCCAAAGGCCAAGGGGGGGGCGTCGGCGTTGTCAGGTGCCGGTCAATACCACTGATCCGTCATCGCGCCCTTTTGGCGCGAGACAAAGTCGCGCAGCGCCTCATCGATGCCCGCATCCAGTTCCGGGGCCTGATACTCGGCCAGCCGCTTTTTCCACAGCGCGTTGGCGCGGGTCGCGGCATCCGTCTGGCCGCCCGCCTCCCATTTTTCGAAAGGCTCGTTGTCCGACAGATCACTGTCCCAGAACGCCGTCTCATAATTGGCCAGGGTGTGCTGGCAACCGAAGAAATGATTGCCTGGACCGACCTCGGCAAAGGCGTCGACAGCCAGCGTGTTGTCGTCCACCACAACGCCGCGCAGATAGGCATGCATCGCGCCGCACAGATCGGTGTCCATGACGAATTTCTCATACGACATCGACAGCAACCCATCCAGGAACCCCGCCGAATGCAGCACGAAATTCGCCCCGCATTGCACCGCCGACAGCATCGACATGGTGCCCTCCATCATCGCCTGAGCATCCGGCAGCTTGGCGTTGCTGAAATTCCCCGCACAGCGCAGCGGCAGGTTCAGCCGCCGTGCCAATTGCCCGACCACCATGGACCCGATGGCGGGTTCCGGGGTGCCAAAGGTGGGCGAGCCAGAGCGCAACGACATCGACGACAGGAAGTTGCCGAACACCACCGGCGCGCCCGGGCGTTCCAATTGCGCCAGCGCACACCCGGCCATCGTCTCGGCCAGCGCCTGGGCAATGGCGCCCGCCGTTGTCACCGGCCCCATCGCGCCGCCCAGGATGAACGGCACCAACACCACGCCCTGCCCGGCCCGCGCATAGGCGCGCAGCCCCTTGGTCATCGTGCCATCCCACACCAAGGGCGAGTTGACGTTGAAATTGCCCATGATGACGCAATGCGTATCGGCAAACTCGCGGCCGAAGACGATGCGCGCCATCTCGATGGAATCCTCGGCCCGGTCGGCCTGTGTCACCGACCCCAGAAACCCCCGGTCCGAATATTTGACATGCGCATAGACCATATCCAGATGACGCTTGTTCACGGCGATATCCGTGGGTTCGCAGATCGTGCCACCGGAATGATGAAGCCAGGGCGATGATTGACCCAGCTTGATGAAATTCTCGAAATCCTCCAGCGTGCCAAAGCGCCGCCCGCGATCCAGATCCATCACGAATGGCGAACCATAGGATGGCGCGAACACCAGGTTCTTTCCGCCGATCCTCACCGATTTTGCGGGGTTGCGGGCGTGCTGGGTGAATTGAGCAGGCGCGGTCTTCAGGATCTCGCGCAGCATTCCGGGCTCGAACCGCACGTTCAACCCGCTGATCCGCGCCCCGGCCCTGCGCCACAGCTCCAGGGCTTCCTCGTCGTCGCGGAAATCGATACCCGTCTCGGCCAGGATACGGTCCGCCGCGTGTTCGATCCGTTGCAGGTTCTCTTCGCCCAGCACGTCATAGGTGGGGATGTTGCGCACGATGTAGGGCACCGCGCCATGCGCACTTGCCACTGCGCGCTCCGCCCGGCGCGACGCCCGGCCCGAACGGCTGCGTGTAGGAGGTTGCGCAATGGACATCGAAAACCCCTGTCATCGGCTGAATTTCATGCTGGTGGCGGCCCCGTGCCGAACCAGCCCCCCGCAGGACAGTAGTTGGCCCCTTGCGGCCTGTAAGCCGCAGAAAATCGACGCTCTAGAATGATCTGGACTTATGGCTGCTGCGCCTCAAACGCCGCGATCAGCCATTCGGTCAATCGCCGCGCGCCGCGCCCCTGGACGCGCGTGGTCGGCAATAGCAGGCAATGCCCTTCCTCCGGGCTGACGCTGGACGTTCCCAACCGGACCAGACGGCCATCCCGCACATGACGGTCAACCAGGGTCTGCCAGCCCAGCGCCACCCCTTCGCCTTCCATCGCCGCATAGATGGCGTCGGTATATTGCGAAAAGCGCAGCGCGTTGGCCTTTTGCATGGGCGGCAACCCCGCCATCTGGGCCCAGCGCCGCCAGGACAGCCATGACGGCTCCACCCATTCGCACCCGATCAAAGGCACCCGGTCCAGGGGCTTATCGAGCCCGCTCAACCCCGGCGCCGCGACCGGAAAAACCTGTTCCGCCAAGGTCGCCACGCAACGCGCGCCGTCAAACGGGGGCTTGCCGTAATGGATCAGCAGGTCAACGGCGTCGCGCCGCAGGTCGAACCCCGAATCCTGCGACACAAGCCTGAGTTGAACGTCCGGATGCGCGGCGCGAAACCCGGGCAGCCGGGGCAGCAGCCAGAAATGCATGAATCCCAGCGTCGCGCCCACCGTGACCGTGTTCGACGTGGTCGGACGTTTGACTGAGTCGATAGCCTCGGCCACCTGGTCGAAAGCCCCGGTCAGCGCGCGTGCCAGAACGATTCCAGCCGGGGTCAGGTCGACCTTGCGATGTCCGCGCACAAACAGCACCGTGTTCAGTTCGGTTTCCAGCAGCTTGATCTGGCGCGACACGGCGGCCTGCGTGACGCCCAGTTCCTCGGCTGCGCGGGTAAACCCCGTCAGCCGCGCCGCCGCCTCGAACGTGGCCAGCGCGCTCAACGATGATACCGATCGCCTGAAGCCCGCCATCCTGCCTCCCCTTGCCATAAGCGCTGCTCATGCCAGTCTGCCGCAGAATTCCGGTTGTGCAAAGCCCTGAACGCGGGCCACAGTGGCCCGGAAACCAGCGGAACCTGTCATGTCGAACGATCCCCTCCTGCAACCTTTCCAGCTCAAGCATCTGACGCTGAAGAACCGCATCTTCATCTCGGCGCATGAACCCGCCTACCCGGAAGACGGCATGCCCAAGGGCCGCTACCGTGCCTATCACGTCGAACGGGCGAAGGGCGGCGTGGCGCTGACCATGACCGCCGGGTCCGCCAGCGTCTCGCGCGACAGCCCGCCAGTGTTCAACAACGTCCTCGCCTGGAAGGACGAGGTCGTGCCCTGGGTGCGCGACATGACCGACGCGGTGCACGAAGCCGGCGCGGCGATCATGATCCAGTTGACCCATCTGGGACGCCGCACGCGCTGGGACAAGGGCGACTGGCTGCCGGTCCTGTCGCCCAGCCACGAACGCGAGCCTGCGCACCGCGCCTTCACCAAGAAGATGGAGGACTGGGACATCCAGCGTGTCATCCAGGACTATGCCGATGCCTGTGAACGCATGAAGGCCGGCGGCATGGATGGCGTCGAATTCGAATGCTACGGGCATCTGATGGATCAGTTCGTCTCGCCCCTGACCAACCGGCTTGACCCACCCTGGGGCGGCGATCTGGACAACCGGATGCGGTTTCCGCTGGCCGTTCTGAAAGCCTGCCGAGAGCGCGTCGGAGAGGATTTCATCCTTGGCATGCGGTATGTCGCCGACGAGCGTCTGCCCGGCGGCACCAGGCCCGCCGAGGGGATCGAGGTCGGACGGCGATTCAAGGCCTCGGGCATGGTCGATTTCCTCAATGTGATCCGCGGGCATATCGACACCGATGCGGCCCTGACCGATGTGATCCCGATCCAGGGCATGCCATCGGCTCCGCATCTGGCCTGCGCGTCTGACGTGAGGCATGCAGTCGACATCCCCATCTTCCACGCCGCGCGTGTGCCCGATGTCGCCACAGCGCGGCACGCCATCGCTTCGCAGGCGGTGGACATGATCGGCATGACCCGGGCGCATCTGACCGAACCACATCTTGTGCGCCGGATTGTCGAGAAAACCGAAGACCGCATTCGCCCCTGCGTGGGCGCCAATTACTGCCTGGACCGCATCTATCAGGGTGGTCTGGCCTTTTGCATCCACAACGCCGCCTCGGGGCGCGAGGAAACACTGCCGCAGGACATCCAGCCCGCGGCTGACCGCAAGAGGGTGGTGATTGTCGGCGCCGGGCCGGGCGGTCTGGAAGCCGCCCGCGTCGCCGGTCTGCGCGGCCATGACGTCACCGTGTTCGAGGCCGCCGACCAGCCCGGCGGCCAGATCAGGCTAACGGCCCAAAGCCCGCGCAAACGGGAGATGATGGGGATCATCGACTGGCGCATGGCGGAATGTTCGGCGACAGGTGTTAAATTTCGGTTCAATACCATGGCCGACCCGGATGATGTGCTCTCCGAAAACCCCGACATCGTGATCGTCGCCACCGGCGGCCTGCCCTTCACAGATGTGCTGAGCGCCGGCAGTGATCTGGTGGTCACCACCTGGGACATCCTCTCAGGCGATGTGAAACCGGGCGCCCATGTTCTGGTCTATGACGACGCGGGCGACAACGCCGGCATGCAGGCCGCCGAATTGATCGCCAACAGCGGCGCCAAGGTCGAAATCATGACCCCGGACCGCAGCTTCGCGCCCGAAGTGATGGCGATGAACCTGACCCCCTACATGCGCGCCATGCAGGAAAAGGGCGTGACTTTCACCGTCACATGGCGCCTGAAATCCGCCCATCGTGACGGCAACCGGCTGCGCGCCGTGATCGGCACCGATTACAGCGATTTCACGCGCGAACAAGTGGTCGACCAGATCGTTGTCAACCACGGAACGCGCCCGCTCGACGACCTGTATTTCGACCTCAAACCGCGCTCGCTCAACCTGGGTGCGGTGAACCACGAAGACCTCGTCGCACAACGCCCGCAAACCGACATCCTCAACCCGGATGGAATGTTTCGCCTGTGGCGCATCGGCGATGCTGTCGCCTCGCGCAACACGCACGCCGCCATTCTGGACGCCCTGCGCCTCATGGCGGTTCATTAAAAAAGGGCCAACACGGCCCCTTCATCTTTCTTCAAATACTCGAAACCGGGGTTCCAAGGGGGGCCTGCCCCCCTTGGCGAGGGGGTGCGGGGGGCGAGCAGCCTCCCGCCCCTGACAGCCCGGGGCCCGGATCACTCCGCCGGCTCGACCGGACGGGCTTCCGATGCGCGCTGACGCTCACGATCGGCCATGAACTGATCGAATTCCGATTTGTCCTTGGCTTCACGCAGACGGCGCAGGAAATCCGAAAACGCTTTTTGTTCATCCTCCAGCCGCTTCAGCGTTTCCGCCTTGTAGGCATCAAAGACGCTGTTGCCGGACGGGGCGTGCATCGCCCAGGCGGCGCGGTGGTTGCGGGTGCGGCTGTTGCAGTTTTTCCCAAACATTCTTTTTCCCCAGATCATGTATGCCAGAAGTGCCAGCCCAACGGGCCAGAAGAAAATGAACCCCAAAACCATGGCGGCGATCCAGGCCCCTTTGCCCTTGTCGTCCAGCCAGTTTTCGGCGCGGTTCGGCCATGCGGTAATGGCGGTCATTGTGGTGATCTCCTTTGCTGTGGTGTTAATGTTATTCACATTTACATAGATGGGCAAGCCCGCGCCACCTTCAAGGGCCGATCCAACCTTTTTTCGACAACTCGTCAGTCGGGCGAAATCAGCCCCAGCCCGCGCAGATAGATGCCCACCCCGGCTTCCAGCAATTCCTCGGGCGTGAAGGGGGTTCGCGCGCCGGGCTTGCCGCGCGCATACAATTCGACGATCCCGTGGCTCAGCGCCGAAATATGCGCCGAGAACATCGCCACCGGCGGACGCCGGTCGGCCGGGATCCGGGCCGACAGCGCCTCGGACGCGCGCGCCAGCACCCGGTTGGCCCGTTCCGACGCGCGCGCCAGTTCGGGCGTCTGGCCCGGCGCGACACCGGATTCAAACATCGCCATGTAGTGCCCGGGATATTTGCGCGCGAAGGCCAGATAAGCCCGCCCGACCGCCTCGAATGCGGCCAACGGCGACGGCTTTCCTTCGTCATACGCGTATTCCAGCACATCGCCGAATATGTCATACCCCTGCGCCGCGATCTCGGCGATCAGGTCATCGCGCCCGGAAAAATGGCGATACGGCGCGGCGGCGGAAACCCCCGCGGTCTTGGCCGCCTCGGCCATTGTAAACCCGGTCGGCCCCTTGTCCGCGATCAGATCCAGCGCGGCGTCAACCAGCGCCTGCCGCAGATTTCCGTGATGATAGCCGCGCTTGCTCATGAACCCGTGGTTTCATTGGACGTTGCCCGCAGTATCGCAGATCGGACCGGCGCCGCAATCTGCCATTCCGCCCACCGCGCAGCGCGGCGCGCCTCTTGCAAATCGATGTCGCCTTCACTAAATGGGCGGTGAGAGGTCGGCGCGGGCAGGCACTTCGCCAACTCGGTCAGGTCCGGAAGGAAGCAGCCGCAACGAATTCCGTCTGGGTCGTGTCCGGTCTCTCACCCACCTCCACAATGGCTTATTCTGGACGTTCAGCGCCGCGGCTTGCCCTTTTTCCCGCCGGTTTCCGCCATTGCCCGCGCCGCCTGCGCCGCGCCGCGCAACTCCTCGGCGATTTCCTCGGCCTCGTCGGCGTCGAAATCCAGCGGCAGCTCCAGCCCTTCGGCTTCGACATAGATGCGCACCATGCCCTGATCTGTCGGCCCGATCTGCAAGTTGGCGGCAATCTCGCTTTGCTTGTTGATGCTCATGTCAGCCCCTTCCGTTTCACCGTGCTGCCTAGCCTGCCGCGCCGGCCCGCGCAAGCGCGTGGCTTGACAGCCGCGGGGCGCATACGCCAGAATTATCCGCATGTCCGCGTTTCACATTCGCCCCTACACCGCCGCCGACGGCGACTGGGTGGTCGCCCGGCATGGCGAACTCTATGCCCGCACCGAAGGGTTCGATGACAGCTTCGGCGCCCTTGTTCGCCAGATCATCGACGCCTTCAACGCGCGGCCCGACCCTGACCTGTCCCGTGGCTGGATCGGTTGGCGCGGGGCGCAACGGCAGGGCTGTGTCTTCGTCGTCCCCGAAACGCCCGGCACGGCCAAGCTGCGCCTGTTTCTGGTAGAACCCGAATCACGCGGCACCGGACTGGCCCAGTCCCTGTTGGATTACGCCATCGGTTTCGCGCGCGAAACAGGACATTCCCGGATGCGCCTGTGGACCCATGAAAGCTTTGCGGCGGCCGGGCGCATTTACCATCGCAACGGCTTTCGCATCGTCAAAAGCACACCGTCGCGGTCCTTCGGGCAAGACGTCGTCGACCAAATCTGGGCGCGCGACCTGTGACCGGATTGCCCCCTTGCAATTGAATGCACGGGGAGCTAAACGGCCCGCACGTGCCGACATAGCTCAGTTGGTTAGAGCGCTAGATTGTGGATCTAGAGGTCCCCCGTTCGAGCCGGGGTGTCGGTACCATCCCCCGCTTTCACAGGATCCGCCGCGGCTACCGAAGAACGCGCCATGATCCTGGCGCACTGAAAATTCTCCGGCACGGGAACATGGCGCTTGACCGGGCCTGTCACCGCGTCATGCTGCGGTCATGCCCACACCCCCAACATCGAAACCCGCCATGGACACTCCACGCCGCAATCCCCGCGCGGGCGGTCGGCGGCGCGGAGCCCCCGCCACCCCTGAGCGGGTCGTAAACTACCGCCAGCTTCGCCACCCGTTCACCCCGCAAGCCGTGTTCAGCGAGGACCGGATCGCGGCCTTGCACGAAGCCGCCCTGCGCGTTCTGCAAGAGCTGGGGATGCGTGTCCTGTTACCCGAGGCGCGCGATATCCTGCGCGCCGCCGGGGCCCGCGTTGCCGAGGACATGGTGTTCATCGGACGTGACATGGTGGCGGCGGCGCTGGACACCGCGCCCGCCTCGATCCGCCTGCGCGCCGCCAATCCGCTGCGCGAGCAGATCTATGAAGACGGGGCCTTGCTGTTCACCCCGGGCTCCGGCTGCCCCAATGTCACCGATCTGGCGCGCGGCCGCCGCCCCGGCTCGCTGGAAAGCTACGAAGAAACCCTGAAGCTGCAACAAAGCTATGATGTGATCCACGTCCTGGGCCCGTCCGCCGAACCGCAGGACATCGCGCCGCATCTGCGTCACTACGCGATGATGAAGGCGCAGATGACACTGTGCGACAAGCCGATGTTCATCTACGCGCGCGGCGGTGGGCAGGTGGAACAAAGCCTGGACATGATCCGCATCGGCCTGAACCTGTCCGAGTCGGATTTCTCCGATGGGGTCTGGGCGATCACCGTGATCAATTCCAACTCGCCGCGTGTGCTGGACAACCCGATGGCCAAGGGGCTGATCGACTTTGCCCGCGCCGGGCAGATGTCCGTGATCACTCCCTTTTGCCTGGCCGGCGCCATGGCCCCGGTCACCGTGGCCGGCGCGCTGACCTTGCAACACGCCGAGGCGCTGGCGGGGATCACCCTGGTGCAAATGACCCGCGCGGGTGCGCCGATCAGCTACGGCGGGTTTTCCTCGAATGTCGACATGAAATCCGGCGCCCCGGCCTTCGGCACGCCCGAACATGTGAAAATGCAGATCGGCGCCGGGCAATTGGCGCGCTTCATCGGCCTGCCCTGGCGCTCGGCGGCGGGGTCGGCGTCGAACGTGGCGGACATGCAGGCGGCGACGGAAAACAACATGGGGCTGTGGGGCGGGCTGATGGGCAACGCCACGATGAACGTGCACAGCGCGGGCTGGCTGGAGGGTGGTCTGAGCTTCGGATATGAGAAATTCATCAACGATGTCGAAGCATTGCAGACCATCGCCGAGCTATGTGTGAGGCCAGAAGCCGACGCCGATGCGATTGGTTTCGAGGCGATCGCCGAGGTGGAGCCCAGCGGCCATTTCTTTGCCGCCGCGCAAACCATGGCCCGGTATTCGACCGCCTTCTACGCGCCCCTGGTCGCCGATCTGAACAATTTCGGCACCTGGGAAGCGGGCGGCGCGCAAAACTCCACCCAGCGCGCGAAAGCCATCTGGCAGATCAACCTGGCCAATTTTACGCCGCCACCCCACGGGGCCGAGGCGGGCGAGCGTCTTGCGGGATACATTTCCAGCAAATCCGCCATGGGCGGCGCCGCGCCGATGGATTGAGCGCGCACGATTGGGCTGTGACAAGCGGCTTCGAAGCCGCTTGGGCGCCAAGCCGCATCCGCGTGAAAAGGGGCCTGGTCATGGTCAGGGGCGAAGCACAGCCAGGATCGCGCCCCGCGTCCAACGGCGCTTAAGGCAATTCGAATTGCCTTGAACCAGGGGGCCCGGCCGCGCGCGCCGGGACTACTCGCTCACTGGCGCTGCGGCCGCGGGATCGACTGCCGCCGGCTCCGAGCCACCGCCAAGGAGCCGCAGCAACCCGTCGCGCAACGCGCCTTCGGCCTCGCCCCGCACCGCGTCCTCGGCGGTTTGACCGTCTTGAACCGTGACGTTCAGCTCTTGCTGCAACCGCTCCTCCAGTTGGGCCCGGGCTTCCTGTTCTCGCCGGTCCAGCTCGGCCTGCGCCGCGGCCTCCAGCCGCGCGCGCTCTTCCTGCAGGCGCTGTTCGGCCATGCCTTCCAGATCCAGCCGGAAGCGCGGCGCGGACCACGGGCCGGTAATCAGCAAAGGCACCCGCAGCGCCTGCCCTGTTTCGGAATTGCGCAGGGCCTCTGGCGTGACGCGGTATTCCAGCACTTGCGCGCCGATGTCGACAACGCCTTCGCCCAGCACACTGAGCAGGCTGGACGCAAGCGCCAGATCGTCATTGCTCAACGCTCCATCCTGCACCGCGAAGCTGCCGCTCAGGCTGTCGAAGATCGTCCGGTTCCCTTCCCCGACATAACCGGCATCCAGGTTGCGCAGCATCCCCGCCAGATCGAACCCGATGATTTCCCCTGCCCCGAAATCGAAGCGCCCCTGCCCGGACAGGCTGCGCATGATCGCATCGACCGATTGACCAGACCCCAGGAACTGAAGTGTCGCCGCCGCGGTGCCGGTCAGGCGCTCGAACCCGGCGGCCTGTGTCAGAAGCGGCAACAGGCTGACGCCCTGCATCTGCATCGTGCCACCCACCGACAGGCCAGACCGGTTGTTGGCCACTAACTCGCCGGTCATCCCGCCCTCGAAGGCGCGCATCTCGGCCAGGGTCAGCACGGCGCGCGCCCGGTCGATGACCAAAGTCCCGCGCACCCGGTCCAGATCTCCGAATCCGGTGATAACCGGGCCCAGTTGCAGCCCGATGCGCGCATCCATCAGCCCCAGCGCCGACGCATCGATCCGCTCCGTCGGCCAGCCGCCCCCCGATGACGGCGGCGTGCTTTCGCCGCCCGCCAGGAACCCGCTCAGATCCAGCCGGTCGGCGCTGATTTCGCCGCTCAGATTGGGCCGTTCTCCACTGGTGATCAGATCCAGCGCGGCGTTGATCCGGTTGCTGCCCGCACCCACAACGCCCTCGCGCAGATGAACCGAGCCCTCGGGCGCCAGTGTAACCCGGCCCGAAAGCGACAATGGCCGCGCGGCTGCGGGAAGGGGCTCGGTGCCCGTGATCCCCGCCAGCGCCAGCGCCGGTGCCAGCTGCGAGCCCCTCAGCGTCACCTGCCCCTCAGCGGCCAAGGGCTCCAGCCCCGCGCGCCCCTCGAACCCGGCATCCAGCCCGTCGGCGGTGACGGTCGCCGAAATCGTCGTGACCTCGCCGCCCAGCAGGGCCGTGACCGAACCGACGCGCGCGTTCAAGCGCCCCTCGGACCCGCCACGCCGGATCGCCAGCGTCAGGTCGGCGGGGCCGCCGGCCTGCGGCATGGTCAGGGTGATGTCGACGCCTTCGATGGTGATGTCGGTTCCGGCGGCGCGGTCGACATACCGCAGGCTCGCGTCCGTGATCACGGCACGGTCCAGCGTGACACCGCTCAACGCTCCGCCCGATTGCGGCGCTGCCGGGTCACTGGCGGAAACGGGAGCCGCATCGGCGCCACCCAGACCACCGAACACCCAATTGCCCTGGCCATTCGCATCGCGCTCCAGCACGATCCGCGGGCTGTTGATCTCGAATGTCTCGATCGCCAGCGCGCCGCCCGTCAGCGCGGACAATCCGACCCCCACCTCGATGCTTTGCGCGCTCAACATGGCCCCCGCGTCAGAGCCGGCGACATTGGCCAGCGCCACGCCTTCGATTCGGACGCCCAGGCGCGGCCACAGGGTTGGCCTTACCGGGCCCGAAATGGTCATCGCGCGGCCTGTCGCGGCCTCGAATTGCCGTGTGGCAACGGCGGCGATCCGGTCGCTCGGGATCAAGAACAGCGCCCCGACCGCGATGACGATCAACACCACGATCAAACCGATCAGCCTGTAAATCCAGCGCATGTATTTCCTCCGGTCCCAGACTCCGGCCGTGGCCTCTGGTCGAGACCTCAGATCCTGAACTCGGCGCATGTTACCACCCCGCCGGACGCGCACAAGCTCCGGTTGGCTCACGCTATCGTAGCGGCGGTTCGATCCGCCGATCGATTGCCTCCGCCATCGTTTCCCCCTTTCCAGCGCCGCAGGCATTCCGCATGATACGGCGGATGACACCGTCGCCGTTTCCGCGCCGTCTTGCCGCCCGCGTTGTCGGTCAGGCCATCGTGCTGTTCGCACGGGCGATAACGGCCGCTCAGGCCGATTGGCGCGGTGTCGGGCCTTCGGCGCGCCAGCGGGTGTATTTCGCCAATCATGTGTCCAATGCCGACATGCCGATGATCTGGTCGGTCCTGCCGCATCACCTGCGTCTGCGCACCCGGCCCGTGGCGGCGGCGGATTACTGGCTGTCCAACGGCCTGCGCGCTTTTGCCGGGCGGGACGTGTTTCAGGCGGTGCTGATCGACCGGCGCCCCGATGCGCGCACCGATGATCCGATGGCGGCCATCGTCGAGGCGCTGGAGGCCGGCGCCTCGTTGATTATCTTTCCCGAAGGGCTGCGAAACCAGGGGCCGGAGCCCCTCAAACCCTTCAGATCCGGGCTCTTCAACATCGCCACGGCGCGGCCCGAAGTCGAGCTGGTGCCGACCTGGATCGCCAATCTGAATTCGGTCATGCCCAAGGGCGAGGTGATCCCGCTGCCCCTGATGGTGCGCGTGATCTTCGGCGAGCCGGTAACTCTGGGCGATGGCGAGGGGCGGCAGGATTTCCTGAAACGCGCCGCCGCCGCCCTTTTGGCGTTGAAGCCCGAGGACCGGACATGAGCCCGATGCTGCGCGACATCGGGCTTCTGGCGCTGGGCGTGACGCTGCTCTTGCTGGCGCTGACGGTATTCGGCGAGCGCCTGCGCAAGCGGCGCGATCAGCCCGACCCCTCGGTCGAAATGTTCATGACCCGGGTGGACAGCTGGTGGGCGATGGTGGTGTTGTTCACCCTGGCGATGCTGATCGGGCCGTTTGCCGTGGTCTTGCTTTTCGCCATCGCCAGCTTTGCGGCGCTGCGCGAATTCTACACCTATTCCGCTCGCTCACGCGCCGATCACCTGTCGCTGGCGCTGGCCTTCTACCTGATCCTGCCAGCGCAATTCCTGTTCATCCTGTTTGGCGCCACCCAGCTCTTCGTCGTGTTCATTCCGGTCTACGTGTTCCTGCTGTTGCCCTTCGTTTCGGTGCTGCGCGGCTCGACCAACCGGTTTCTGTCGCGCGTGGCGGAAATGCAGTGGGGGCTGATGATCGGCGTCTTTTGCCTGAGCCATCTTCCGGCGCTGATGTGGCTGGAACTGCCGGGTGAAACCGGGCGCGGGATGCTGCTGATCGCTTTTCTGGTGCTGGTCGTGCAGGCGGGCGATCTGGTCGATTTCTACATGGGCCGGCGTGTGGGGCGAACGCGCATCGTCGCTGGCCTGTCGTCCAAGACATGGGAGGGGGCTGCCTGGGGCGTGGCCGCCGCCGCCGTTCTGGGCCTGATACTGGGTTGGATCACCCCTTTCGGCCCGCCGGCCGCCGCCGGAATGGCCGCGATGGCCTCGGTCTGCGGGCAGGCTGGCAACCTGATCCTGCGCGCCATCAAGCACGACCGGGGCTTGCGCGACTGGTCGAACCTGATCCCCGGGCAAGGCGGGTTTCTGGACCAGTTGGACAGCGTGATTTTCGCGGCGCCCGCGTTCTATTATCTGACCCGCCTGTGGTGGCTGGCCTGAAGCCGGGGCAGCGTCGGGGGCGACGCCACGTCCCCCTTGCCGCGCGCCAGGGCTTGCGCCAGCGTCGAGCGATCCGAAGCGACAACGCCAAGAGGCCCCGCATGTCCGACCCCCGCGTGACGATCCAGATCGAAGACGGCATCGCCGAGGTGATGCTGAACCGCGCCGACAAGCTGAACGCCCTGGATCAGGCGATGTTTCAGGCAATCTCGGACGCGGGCGACCGGCTGGCGCAGGAACAGGGGCTGCGCGCCGTGATCCTGCATGGCGATGGGCGCGGCTTCTGCGCCGGGATCGACACCACGCTGTTGATGTCGTTTGCCGGTCGGATCGAGGCGCTGAAACACGAGATCAACACCCCCCTTCAGGGCCGCGCCGACAATGCCTTTCAACATCCCTGCACGGTCTGGGCCGACCTGCCCGTGCCGGTCATCGCCGCGCTTCACGGTGTGACCTTCGGGGGTGGGATGCAACTGGCGCTGGGGGCCGATATCCGCATCGCGCATCCCGAAACGCGCCTGTCGATCATGGAATCGCGCTGGGGGCTGGTCCCCGACATGGGCCTGACCAAGCTGCTGCCGGGCGTGATGCGCGCCGATCAGGCGCTGGAGCTGATCCTCACCGCGCGCATCGTGCAGGCCCCCGAGGCCCAGACGCTGGGCCTGGTCACCCGCCTGGCCCAGGACCCGCTGGAGGCCGCGCGCGAAACAGCCCGCGCGATAGCCCTGCGCAGCCCCG